>Ga0206832_10122_pt1 | contig 20096 bp, 9 predicted proteins | sample Alteio_BWOrgCont_74_FD_152896 | JGI IMG/M metagenome (GOLD analysis project Ga0206832, IMG submission 152896) | Enriched cells from forest soil in Barre Woods Harvard Forest LTER site, Petersham, Massachusetts, United States -... | ecosystem: Environmental > Terrestrial > Soil > Temperate forest >... | reverse complement strand
ATTCCGAGTGGTCGCGCGGCCATTGAAAAGAAGATAGAGACCAGCCGCCTCCCTCGACAGCCAGAGCACCAACGTAGCCTGATGTTAGGTCCAGCTCCCGCAAGTTCCAGCGAAAAGCTTCGTCTGAATCTGGCCTAGTACTTAACAACGCCGCAGGTTCTCCGGGGATCAGCGACACGTCGAACTGGTCCAAGGGCAGTGAAAGCCCCTCGCCTCTGGCTTTGATATAGGCTTCTTTGCGCGTCCAACAGAGAAAGAAAGCGTAGTTCTGCAAGTCTGTTGGTAGCGCACGGAGACTTGCGGTCTCCCGGCGGGAGAAAAAACGATCGACAATCTTTTCGTGTTCGTCACCCAAACTGCGGATTGATTCGACGTCGATGCCGACCTTACGCCCGCGAGAAACCGCATAAAGTGCCACTCCGCGAGAGTGGGACATGTTGAAGCAGATCGTAGCTCCGCCAGGTTCCACGACCAGAGCAGGCTTCCCATGAAGCCCATAGCAAAATGACAGACTATTCGGTGCTCTATTCAGGTAGAATCCCAGAATCGTTCTGAGTATCCCATGAGCGACGATAAATCGCTCGTGGTCTCTCTGAAAGTGAAACCGAGCGGCCCTTGATTGCTCATCTGCCGCAAGGGTATGCAGGAAGCGGTCGATTTCGGTCTGGGACTCGTCTAGAGAGGCTCGCCAGACATGTACTTCGTCACTACCTAATATCATCGGTATCAATGGTACGTCCGACAATAGCGCAGAGGTGGTGGCACCATCTTAGTTGGATCGCGCTCAACGACTTGATTCAAGTTCTTGAGTGAGCGCTCGAAGGAAAAGGGGATGATTCAAGAAGAAATGATCGCCAGGAAACATACGCAGCGAGAAGTTGCCATTCGTCTGAACACGCCAGGCTTCAAGATCGCTATTGTTGACTCGGTGATCAGACAAGCCGCCAAAGGCTGAGATCGGGCACGTAAGAGCCGGCTTAGCGGAATACACATAGGTCTCGTATATGGAAAAATCCGCTCGCAAAAGAGGAAGCATAATATGCATCAATTCACTGTGTTTCAAGATTTCGCTGGGCGTGCCGTTCAGCCGACGCAATTCCGCTAAGAAATCTATCTCTGGCAACGCATGGACCGGCGGATCTCGATGAGGGATTTGAGGCGCACGGCCAGCTGAGACAAATAGGCGAACCGGATACACGCCATAATATTCGCGAATCCGCCGGATGAGTTCAAAACTAACCAACGATCCGAGGCTGTGACCAAAGAATGCGAATGGCTTGTCCAAGAGTGGAACTAAAGCTTGGGTAAGAGCTTCGACCAGCGGCGAAAGTTGCGTGAAAGGACGCTCAGTCATCCGAGTTCCCCGTCCGGGGAGTTCAACCGGACAAATCTCGACGTCCGCTGCCAAGACGTCCGGCCAGGTACGAAAAATTAGTGTACCCGCTCCGGCGTACGGGAAACAGAACAGCCGAAGACGGGTCGTTGGCACCGGTCCGGGCCTGCGGATCCAGGGAGCGACGCTGTTGATCGTTGGGCTCATTTGGAGAGTGCCCTTGCGCGCGGGAACTTACAAGTTAATCCTATGATGAACGCGTCTGTTTTTCCCGCTGCTCCATTTTCTGCCTAAGGCTGAGTGGTCTCATGTCGGTCCACACTTCATTTATATAAGCCAGGCATTCGGTCTTGGAACCGGTCTTGCCCTGATCCGCCCAACCAAGAGGGTTATCCTTTCGGGCAGGCCAGATCGAGTACTGTGCTTCATGGTTTACGACGACTTTGTAGGTTGTCGTGTCTTCCGTCTCGTCTCTATTCATTGGGTGTCCTTACCAACGTTATCGATAGTTTGACTACGTCGGCCATTCATTAGTCAGTCCGTTGCCTGATTGAGGCAGGCCCGTAGTTTCTCCACTAAAACTTCGACATGAGGTTTGTAAACCATCGTTGCGTGATTTCCCGGAACGACATGAACATCCACTCCTCCCGTCGCCCATTTACTCCAGCCCAGGGTTGGGTCAGACGAGCTTCCGGCGAATTCCTGACCGGCCCTGAAGAGCGTAATCCGACCCGGGTAGTGATGCAGCTCGTAGTTTCGCGTCGCTCGAAAATCTGCCTTGCAAAGTTCGATGAATGGCTGAGCCTGCGAAACTTCGATATCCGCGGGCATCAGGCCAGCGCTTTTTGCGTGCTGGAGTACGCGCTCCAGCAACTCTTGCTTTGGAAGGCGGGCCAGAGCATCCCGGGGGTCGAGTGAAAGACCGAAATATCGGACAAAATCGATCAACAACCGAGCCTCGAAGTCCTCGTCGGCGCCCTCCTCATCGGCAGTTGGAATCCGAGCGTCAAGGAGAGCCAACAAAGCTACCCGCTGCCCTTGTACGTGAAGCTGCTGTGCCATCTCGAAGGCCACCACTCCTCCCATTGACCATCCACCCAAAAGGTACGGACCTTCATTCTGTACGGTCCGCATTGCGTTTATGTAGTAAGCGGCCATATCCTCGATGCGCGTGTGCGGTTCCTGTCCCTCTTCCAATCCTCTTGCCTGCAGGCCATAACAAGGCTGATCGGAGCCCAAATTGTGCGCCAGATGAACGTAAGGAAAGACATGTCCACCAGCCGGATGTATCAAGAAGAAGGGCCGTCTGTTGCCACTTGGTTGAATAGCTACCAAAGATGAGCCGGGCACCGCTTCGGCGTCCTGGCGAAGAATATTCGCGAGGTGCTCAACCGTTGCTCCCTGAAACACAGTGGCTAATGGAACTTTCTTGCCCAGTCTCTTTTCTATCAATGCGAACAAACGAACGGCCGCCAGGGAGTGTCCTCCAAGCTCGAAGAAATTGTCCGTCACGCCGATAGGCCGAATACTCAACACCTCCTCCCACAAACTAGTGAGCCGAAGTTCCAAGGTGTCTAGCGGCGCGACGAACGTCCTTCCCGGTTCGGAATGTGATCGCCCGGGCTCCGGCAGAGCACCGCGATCGACCTTCCCGTTGGGCATCAGCGGCAAAGCATCGAGCAGTACGAAAACCGCAGGCATCATATAGTAGGGCAATTTCTCTTTGAGAAAGATTCGCAGATCACTAGCCGTGGGCGGGGAATCCTGCCGACCGACCACGTACGCCACCAACTGCTTTCCGCCGACGGCGTAGTCCCGAGCCAAGACAATCGTCTCGAGCACCGCCGGGTGTAGCCGAAGCATCACCTCAATTTCCCCTAGCTCGATGCGGAACCCCCGGATCTTAACCTGATGATCCATTCGACCAAGAAACTCAATATTACCGTCGGAACGATAGCGCGCGAGGTCCCCGGTTTTGTATAGACGCGCCCCGGGTTCGCCGCCAACGGGGTTTGGAACGAAATTCTTCGCGGTCAAACCTGCTTGGTTGAGATAACCTCGAGCCATACAGGCGCCGCCAATATACAGTTCACCCGGAACTCCCACCGGAACAGCGCTCCCATATTCGTTTAGAATGTAGGTTTCTCGGTTAGCGAGGGGACGACCGATAGGAATGTTTCGATGAGTTGAGCTCTCGCACAGCCCTGGCGTGATGTCAAAAGCGGTCGCCGTCACGGTCGTCTCCGTCGGACCGTATGCATTGATTAGGCGCACTGAACTCATCGGAGTTCGCTGCCAGAGGTTAACGAACTCGGGTAAAAGCTTATCTCCGCCCACTATGACCACTCTGGGCTGAATACTTGGAATCAATTCAGGAAGCTCGGCCCATTCTCGCACCAGTTCCTGCCAATAGCCAGTTGGAACATTAAGTACAGTAAGTCCGAATTCGGAAACTCTTTTGTGAAAATCTGTAATAGGACAAACCTCGCTGCTCATGATAACCAGCCTAGCGCCGACGATAAGCGTCGGAAGTACTTCCTCCAATGATACATCGAAACTCGGCGAGGCAAACTGAAGTACACTATCGCGGGAACTCAGATCGTAGTGCCTCTGAATATTAAGGCAGTGCTCGGCAATCGAACCGTGAGAAACGAGAACACCTTTTGGCCAACCGGTAGATCCCGAGGTATAAATTACATAAGCGAGGTTTTCAGCCAAAGTCAGGCAGACTGGGTTATCGAGACTCCCCTGGGCGATGGCCTGCCAGTCCGAGTCCAGGCGGACTACCGTAGCGCTGTATTGAGGCAATCCAACCGACAAAGCTTGCTGTGTCAATATCACTGGCACCTCGGCGGCGTCCTCCAGCATGACGGCCAATCGCTCCTTCGGATACGCTGGATCCAGGGGAACATAGACGCCGCCCGCTTTTAGAACGCCCAGCAACCCAATAATCATTTCCGGCGATTGCTTCAGACAGATTCCGACCGGTATCTCGGGACCTACTCCCAAGGTCCTTAGATAATCAGCTAACTGATTAGTGCGACGGTTTAGTTCTATGTAAGTCAGTTGCTCATCACCGAACACGATAGCGATCGCGTCCGGTGTGCGCTCGACCTGTGCTTCGAAGAGTTGATGGATACAAAGATCCATCTGACCATCAACCTTGGTAGCGTTCCAGTTGACTAGTAGTTGCTGTCGCTCCGGTTCGGTTAAGATTGGTAAGTCGGAGAGGCGACGCTCGGGAGCGGCTGTCACGGCTTCCAGTAATGTCGTGAAATGGCCGAGCATACGGGTAATCGTGGCTGCATCAAACAGATCTGTATTATATGCAATTGTTCCGACTAGCCCCTGCTCCGTGTCCGCGATATGCAGGGTCACATCAAAGTGAGTCGTCCCGGCGTCCACATCCACCGGACTGAGGCTTATTCCCGGCAGCTCAACTGCCTGCAACGAGGCGTTTTGGAGCACGAACATTACCTGGAAGAGCGGGTTGCGGCCCAAATCCCTCGCTACGTGCAATTCCTCGACCAGCCTTTCAAAAGGCACATCCTGATGGGCATACGCTCCCAAACACACGTCCCGTACCCGGTGCAACAGCTCGCGAAAAGTAGGATTACCGGAGAGATCGGTGCGCAGAACTAGCGTATTTACGAAACATCCAATTAGCCCTTCGAGCTCCAGCCGGTTGCGATTTGCGGTCGGCGTGCCAACAACGAGGTCCGCTTGATTCGTGTAGCCATGCAACAATACCTTGAATGCCGCGAGCAGGGTCATGAACAAGGTAACCCCTGCCTGGCGGCTAAGCACCTTTAATCCATCACCCACAGTTTTGGAAAAGCGCAACGATTGGCGCGCACCGCGAAAGGTCTGTACGAGCGGTCGGGAATGGTCCGCGGGCATCTCGAGTAGTGGAGGCGCGCCCAGCAATTGGTTTTTCCAATAGGTAAGCTGGGTTTCCAGAACCTCACCCTGTAACCACTGTCGCTGCCAATAGGCAAAATCTGCATATTGGATCAACAGTGCAGGCAGGGGCGAAATTCTTCCGGAAGAATAGGCTTCATAGAGTATAGCCATTTCGCGGATTAGAATTCCGGTTGACCAACCGTCGGAAACAATATGGTGCATCGTCAGGAGCCCGACGTACTCGTTCTCGTCCAGCCGCAGCACAGTAGCGCGCACGAGTGGACCCTTAGCCAAATCGAATGACCCTTGTGCCTCGCTCCTCGCCAGCCGCTGGACCTCTGCTTCCCGATCGGGCGCAGACAGGTCTCGCAAATCCACCACGGGCAACGCCAACGTAAGCAGCGGCGCGATAACCTGAACCGGCCGACCATCCACAATTGCAAAAGTCGTCCGCAAAACTTCATGGCGCTTCACGATTTCGTTTAGGCTATCCTTCAATGCGACCACGTCGAGCGGTCCCTTGAGACGAACGGCGGCCGGAAAATTATAGACCGAGACGCCCGGCTCGAGCCGATCGATGAACCACAGTCGCTGTTGAGCAAAGGAAAGCGGCAGTTCGTCGTCACGAGGAACCGGCACAATTGGCGGTGCCTGTAGGTCCGCCCCTCGGTTCTGGTCAATAGTTTCGGCCAGGCCGACAATCGTCGGCGCCTCGAAGAGACGGCGCAGCGGCATCTCGACTTGGAAGGCCTCGCGGATTCGGGAAACAGCCTGGGTAGCCAACAGCGAGTGCCCGCCTAATTCAAAAAAGTTATCGTGGACACCTATTCGTTCGACGCCAAGGACCTGGCCCCAGATTTCAGCTAGCAGCTCTTCCGTAGGCGTGCGGCAGGCGACGAAGACCTCGGCCAGTTCGGGTCGTTGTCCATCGGGTGGCGGCAGTGCGCTACGGTCCACTTTCCCGTTGGTGGTCAATGGCAGGGCGTCCAGCACCACGAAGACCGCGGGCACCATGTGATCGGGTAGTTTGTCCTTCAGAAAATTGCGCAGTTCGCTATCGGTGGCGCGTGATGACCCTCTCCCGGCGACCACATAGGCCACCAACCGCTGCGCTTCAAGCCGATCTTCCAGAACCGTAACGACAGCCTCCCGCACCCCCGGGTATTGACTGAGCGTTCCCTCGATTTCCCCCAGTTCGACGCGGAATCCACGGATTTTAACCTGATGATCGGTGCGGCCGAGCAACTCGAGGTTGCCGTCGGGCAGGTAGCGCGCAAGATCCCCGGTTTTGTACAGCCGCGATCCGGATTCGGCACCGAAGGGATCTGGAATAAATTTCTCGGCGGTTAAATCGGGCCGGCCGACATAGCCCCGCGCGAGTCCCACGCCCCCGATATACAAGTTACCGGCAACACCGATCGGGACTAGACGAAGCAGGTGATCTAAAACATAGACGTGCGCGTTCGGTATCGGTCGCCCTATGGGAATTACGGAATGAGTATTGCGCTCCTCGCATAGCCAATAGGTAGAGTCGATGATTGCCTCAGTCGGCCCATACACGTTGTACAGCTTGGCTCCACAGCTGCTTCGAAACCGCGTAACGATCTGAGGGGCCAGGGTCTCGCCACCACACATCACGGCACGGAACGCCGAAGCATCTTGAAGAGCGGGTTCCTCAACGAGGAGCCGCAAAAGCGACGGAACACAATGAAGAATAGAGATTCCTGCGCTTCGAATCGTCTCGGCCAGGTAGCGGCAATCCCGATGACCGTTCGGTTCCGCGATTACTAGGCTCCCGCCTGTGGTGAGGGTTGGGAAGATTTCACGCCCGGCAGCGTCGAAGGTGATGGGAGTCTTCAAAAGACCACGATCGAGAGGGGACAGTTCAAGCGTCTCGGTTATCCAGTTGACGGCATTACTCAGTCCACCGTGTTCGACCATGACGCCCTTTGGCCATCCGGTTGAACCCGACGTGTAAATTATGTAGGCGAGATCTTTTCCTGCCGCCGAAGGTATAGGATTCTCTGCGCTGTTCCGGGCGATCAATTCCCAGTCTGAGTCCAGGCACAAAACGTGGACCGCATGCCCGGGAAGGCTATCCACCAAATGTCCTTGCGTCAGCAGCACTGGCGAATGAACATCCTGCAGCATGTGGGTCAGACGTTCCTTGGGATACTCGGGATCCAAGGGCACGTAGGCTGCGCCAGCCTTCAGAATCCCAAGGATTCCCACCACCATCTCCAAACCGCGCTCCATGCAGATGGCAACCGGAATTTCCGATCCGACTCCGAGTCCTCGCAGGTGATGCGCAAGCTGATTGGCACGAGCGTTTAGCTGAGCGTAGGTGAAACCGCGATTCTCAAATACGATGGCGACATTGTCCGGTGTGCGATCGACTTGTTTTTCAAAAAGCTGGTGAACGCACAGGTCTTTGGAATAGTCAGTCGTGGTGTCGTTAAATTCGATTAGCAGTTGCCGTCGGTCGGTAACGCTTATGATTTCGAGGTCCTCGACCTCGGCCTCCGGCATAATCGCGACGCTTTCGAGCAGAGTCTGAAACTCCCGACGTAGCCGATCGATATCTTCACCCCGGAATAAACTGGAATCGTAGTGAAACTCGCCGAATAAAGCTTCGTCCTTTTGGACGCAGGAGAGTTTAAGCGCGAACCGATCGATACAGGCATAGCTCTTTTGAATGGAAAAGCTGACCCCGGCAGCAAAATATTTCTTGTGTCCTCCGGTGAACTCGAAACCGACCGGCAAGTAGGGCGGCGAACCGACATCGGTCTGTAATCCGCTAATTTGTTCCCAGCTAAAGTACTCCTGCCATGCGACGGCATCGCGCACCGATTCTTTAACCCGCTCCAGCACTCCACTGAACCGGACGCCCCCTTCCAGATGACAAGGAATGGGCAAGGTCTTTCCAAACAGGCCCACCGCTTCCTGTAGTCCCTCATATGTACGGCCGTCACATACCATGCCGACGACAAAGTCTGACTGGCCGGTAAGCCGCCAGAGCAGGGTCTGCCAGCAAGCCATCAAGAACACCGCGGGCGAGATATCGCACTTCCGGATAAGCTGTCCAATAGTTGCCGCTAAATCCGGCTCAACCGGCCAGCTTAAGCAGCGCGGCTCAAATGTTAATTTGTCGGTAGGCCGTTGTTGTAAGGGAAGCCGTGGGCACATAACGGTGGCGAATTTCCGCTCGCGCCAGTACTTTCTTCCCTCCTCCACATCCTCCGATTCCAGCAGGCTATTTTGCCATTCTGCGGCATCGGCGAATTGTAGCGGTTCGTCGAATATTTGGCCGCCATCGAGACCAGTTGAATAGCAACGACTTAGCTCTCGCACCAAATTCTCGACTGAGACTGAATCCGCGCAAAGCGAGGACAGATTAACCACCAGCATATGTCGGGCTGGTGAAAGAGTAATCAGGGAGGTGCGCCAAAGCGGGCCCGTATCAAAGGCAAAAGTCACTTCGCTCGCTTGCCGATAAAGCTCCTCGACCGCGGCCTCTTGTCGCACAACATCGAGACCGCTCACATCATAGTCATCGATGAATGGTGTGCCTATCGCGCCGACCGTCTGAAGCGGATCGGTCATGCCGGGTCTGCAATGAAATGAGGTGCGGAGGATCTCATGCCGATCGAGGATCTTCTGTAGCGCGGACGTTAGAATCCCGGTGTCAAGGCTTCCTTCGATCAGGATGGCGCATTGGGCATGATAAGGCAGGCTGCGGTCGGCGTGCTGCAACGACCACAGACGTCTTTGCTGAGGTGAAAGCCGAAACCCTTCAATAACGTCCGTTTGCATTCGGATACTTCGGCATCCCCTGTATGACATCATTACTCAGGTGCGATGCACTAAGAGCCTTGCGCTTGACCTGGTGTAGCTTCTGAAGATTTAGTTCTTTATGCACCGTGCGGATTTGAGCCTGTTCATACCCGTCAGTTTCGGCGAGTAGTTCTTTTAGTGCACTTATTTTGGTAGCGGGCTGTGCCATGACGTGTCGCAGCAGGGTTTCGAAGTGACGGGACATTCGGGCAATCGTGGCCGAATGAAACAGATCTGTGTTGTAACGCATGGAAGCCGAAAGCGATCCTGGCGTCTCGATTAGCAACAACACCAGATCGAGAGTCGCAGCCCGGCGCTCCAGCGGAAAAGACTCAAGCACCAGGCCCCCAGGATTCATGCGAAGTCCGGTCTCGCCCGCTACGAAGGTCGATGTTCCGGGTTCCGCGAGCCGATGCGGTTTATCCAGTACGAACATCACTTGGCATAGCGGCGGACGACTGAGATCCCGGAACGGCCGCAGTCGTTCGACCAGTCGGACGGTGGGATAATCCTGATGCTCGAGAGCGGACAGCACCGTTTGGCGCACCTGTCCAAGAAACGCCAGAAAGGCTGGATTCCCAGAAAGATTCGCTCGCAGGATAACGGGATTGGTGAAGAGGCCGACTATACCTTCAAATTCAGCCCGACTTCGGCCAACCATCGGAGAACCCACTTGCAGATCCTCCTGACCGGTGTGATAGGAGAGCATAATCTGGAAAACCGAAAGGAGAACCATGTACAGAGTCGACCCTTGCTCCTTCGCGAACGCCTTCAGCCGCTCGTTAAGTTCATCTTCGAGGTTGAAGTCGTGCGAGGCTCCGCGATACGTCTGAAGCGGTGGCCGTGGCCGATCGGTCGGAAGATCCAGTACCGGGAACTGCCCGGCCAGTTGTTTCTGCCAGTACCTCCACAGCCGCTCTCCTTCCGCGCTCGCGAGCATTTCAACCTGCCAGCGGACATAGTCAGTATAGTGAAATGTGAGCGGCGGCAGAGGCGCTTTCACGCCGGCACTTTCCGCCGGGTAAAGTACGCCTAGTTCATTCAGGAGTATCGCGAGGGACCAGAAATCGATCACGATATGATGCACAACCAGCAACAGAATGTGCTCCTGTGCCGCTCGCATGATCAGACTTACCCGCAGCAAGGGTCCTCGCTCCAGATCAAACGGGCGATATGCTTCGTCAAGCAGCCAGGCCTTCAGTTCCTCTTCGCTAAACGTTGAACCGTCCACTTCCTCGAAATGAACCTTCAGATGATCATGGACCTGCTGGACCGGTTTACCTGAACGCGCAGAAAATGTAGTGCGCAGCGAAGGATGGCGATCCACTAGCGTCTGCAACGCGCGGCGCAGCGCCGGGGCGTTCAAATCTGAAGCTATACGCGCCGCAAAATTTACGTTGTAAACTGCACTCTCTGGCGCCAGTTGGTAAAGGAACCAGATGCCCTGCTGATTAAACGAAAGCGGATAAAATATTTTGGCAGTGCTCGCCTGCTGCCGCAGGAGTCGCGCAAGAAGGGCGCGTTTTTCGCCGGGCGAAAGATCCGCGATTCGCTGGGGAGTGCTGCTCATTCACTGACTTCTTTTTCGGCCAAAAGGTCACTTAGTAACGAATTCACTTCCTCATCCGAATACTGGTCAAGATTCTCCAACCGAAGCTCATCGAGACCACCGTTTCTCCCCTCCCCATTAGGGTGCGCGATAACCGAAGCCGGACTCACGGACAAAGTGGAATCCTCAGATGTAAGTAGCTGAAGCAGCTGTGCCGCAGCCTGCTCAACGCTGGGTCCCGAGAGAAATGTCACCATCGGCACATTCACCCCCAGGTCAACCGCAATCCGGTTCTTCAATTCGACCGCCATCAAGGAGTCCAGCCCCAGGTTGCTCAGCGGTTGTCGTACGTCCAGCCTGGTGGTTGGCAGCCCAAGCACGCGAGCCACCAGCTCGGTCAGATGCGACTGCAGTAGCTGGCGGCGCTCCGCCGGTTCGGCGGCGAGCACCATTCGTCGCTTCTCGCCCGGATGACTCGCTCGCGATATGTTGTCTGCTTGCTCGCGCGCGAGTTCAGATAGTAGCGGTGATGCATTGTCAGCCGGATAAGACTGTCGATACCGCACCCAGTCGACCGGTACTGCCGCGACCTGGGTCGAGCCCTGCCGGAGCAGTCGTCCCAGCACTTTCAGCGCTTGCCCCGTCGCGAGACTGTCGATTCCCAGCAGCGCGAGGCGCGTGGCAAGGCGCTTTCCGCCGGTCGTATCTGCAAAGCCCAGTCCACTCCACGCACCCCAATTGATACTCAGGGCCGGGCGGCCTTGGGCTCTGCGATGATGAGCCAGCGCATCCAGAAAGGCATTGGCGGCCGCGTAGTTGCCCTGACCCGGCTGGCCTAGAAGGGAGCCCGCAGAGGAAAACAATACAAAGAAGTCCAACGGGTCGTTTTCAAGCAGGCGATGCAGCAGCCAGCCTCCAATCATCTTGGGCCGCAATACCGAATTCAATGCCGCGGCGTCGAGTTGCACCAGCAGCCCGTCGTGCAGGACTCCCGCCGCGTGCACTACTCCGCGAAGCGGTGGCCATCCTTCGGCGCGAAACTCATCCAGAAAGCCACTTAACTGTGCTTCATCCGCGACATCGACCGCGGCCAGATGCACCGACGCCCCCAAGGCTTCCAACTCTCGAATGACAGCAACCTGATGCGCCAGCCGGCTCCCGGCGATAGCTGAGTCCCAGCGCGCGCGTGGAGGAAGCTGCGTTCGTCCCAAAAGGATCAACCGCCGCGCTCCCTGATCGACCATCCAGCGGGCGACCGCAAGGCCGAGGTCTCCCAGGCCGCCGCTGACCAAGTAGCTGCCGTCGGCGCGCCAGTTAACCGCAGCTTCATCCGAGTTTGTTCGAGGTTTGCGCACTAGACGGGCCGCGTAACGCCGCCCTCGTCGGAATGCAATCTGATCCTCTCCGTCGGGAACGGAGATCTCGCTCCATAACAGACGAGCGGCATCCGCGGACAACGAAGTCACGCGTTCCAAGTCCATCAGGCCGCCCCAGCAAAGCGGATGCTCCTGAGCGATAACGCGGCCCAACCCCCAAAGCGGTGCATGGGCGGTGTCGAGCGGCAAAAGCTCTTCCCCAGCCGGCTGAGCACCCCGCGTGATCAACCAGAGGCGAGGGAGGTGAGGCCGTTCGACCCGAGCGAGTTCCTGGACTAATTGCAAGACGTTACGGCAGCCCAGCGTCTGAGCAGTCTCCAGAGAAGTTACGGTGGTCGCTTCCGGCGGTGGAGCATCAAGACTCCAGAGATGGACGATTCCACGACAGATTGGCTGGTCGGGTGCCAACACTGCATCGAAGACTTGTCGGAGGTCCTCTGGCCGGTCTTGACGGATGCGAAAATGCGCGCCCTCTATGCGCTCGTACGATTCGCCGCGAGTTACTAAGATGCTGCCGTCTCCTTGCGCGTCGATCAGGGTGCCAAGCGCCTCTCCGACGCTGCCAAAGTCGGCGCTGTCGGCAAAGATCAGCCAGCTGCCCCGGCTGGTCGCCGACGATTCCGGCGCTGGCTGTCGGTGCGAACGCTCCTTGAGCCGCCACTGGAATTCGTAGAGCCAGTCGTCCAGATCGATATCGCGACCGAGGCGATCGAAGCGTAGCCCCAGAATTTCGACGCCTACCTGCCCGGTTTTGTCCAGCAGTCGCACGTCGCCGCCGATTGTATCGGCATCCCGAGCTTGCAGACGGGCGTGACTCCATAGATGCGAACCCAGACGACGGTCGATCCGGATCTGGTCTATGTGCGTGGGCATATAGATGATCGGGTAGCCATTCAGCGGAGCTTCATCGGGTACTGTGGCACCTACAACCTGTATGCACGCATCCAGAATTGCGAGGTGAATCGGATGACTATTGGGCTCGGCAGCCGGTCCATCGACTACACTCACCTCACCCAACACCTCCATCTCGTGGCGCCACAACTGTGTAATGCTTTGGAAGAAGGGACCGTAGTTAATACCGTTCTCACGGAGTCGCAGATAGTAATCCGGGCCGGAGATCTTCTCCGCGCACCTGCGCTGGATTTCCTCGATCACCGCTTGTCGTAAAACCGGGGCGTCGGCACTCTGCTCCTCCGTGCGGATACTCGCGTTCGCGTGCAGTGTCCATGAGCCATCGGACCGCGAGGCATCTGCCGGGCAACCGTAAATGTGAAAGGACGCCGCTCCTTCCGTGCCAAGAGAAAGGACTACCTGAATCGTTTGAGGCACGCCGTCGGGCAGGAACAGCGCTTTGTGGAATTCAACGTCTTTCAGAACAACAGATTGCGTGGCGAATAGCTCAATCGCGGCGGCCATCGCCATCTCGAGATAGAACGAGGCCGGCAACACCGCGACCCCTTCGATCCGATGGTCATCCAGATGAGGCAGCACATTCTTGTCCAAAGTGACTTCCCAGAAGTGGGTTTCTGCAGGATGTGGCGATTTGAAATGCCGGCCAAGCAGCGGATGCGTCCCTGCACCGCTTAGCGCGATCTGTCTTCCTTGAGGGCCAGCATCCGCGGCCGCGTTCTCAAGCCAACAACGCTCGCGCTGCCACGGATAGAATGGGAGTCGGACGCAGCGACCTCCAGCCTGATAGATGTGGCTAAAATCCGCCGCGTGTCCCATGGTATAAAGCGCGCCGAAAGATGTGAGCATCAACGCGTGTTCTTCTTCCTCGCGCCGCATGGAGGGTAATACTACGCCGGTGTAGCCGAAGTGACTAATCTCTTCCTGAATACTACTAAGTAGAATTGGATGTGCACTGATTTCCAGGAAAATATCATGTCCGTCTTGCAGCATTTGCTGAATAGCGGCTGAAAAGAGTACTGGCTCGCGCAGGTTTCTCACCCAATAGCGTGCGTCGAACTCCAGTTCGCTGCTGTCGACGCCGGTCACGGTGGAATACATCGGCACCAATGCGGGTTGCGGGTCGAGCCCATCCAAGGCCTGCTGCAATTCGGTTCGCAACGAATCCATCTGGGGGCTGTGAGCGGCGAAGTCGACCTTTACCATGCGGCAGAAGATGTCCTGACTCCGCAATTGATCAAGGATCGTTGCCAGCGCGGTCGGATCCCCTGACAACACCGTAGAGGAGTAGCTATTGCTCGCGGCGATTGAGACGCGATCCTCGTATACGGCCAAGGCGCGACGGGCTTCGTTGATGGAAAGTTCGACCGTCGCCATCGCGCCTTGCCCTATCGTGCGTTTCACCAAGCCGCTGCGGCGACAAATGATCCGCACCGCTTCTTCGAGGCTCAGCGCACCCGCGACGTGAGCGGCCACGACCTCGCCCATGCTGTGGCCGACCACCGCGTCCGGCTCGATACCCCACGAACGCCACAGGGCCGCCAATGCCACTTGAATTGCGAACAGGCCAGGTTGCAGGACGTCGATTTCGTTCAACCGGGAACGGGCCGCATCGGTAGCGCTGAGTTCCGCAAGCAAAGACCAGTCTCCGTATAAACGCATCGCGCGGCCACACCGTTCCACGGCTTCGCGAAAGACCGCCTCCTGCTCCAGTAGCCGTTGCCCCATCCCGAACCATTGGGACCCCTGCCCGGGAAATACGAAGACCAGTTTTCTCCGGCGATCGGAATCCTTATGACCCCACGACAGACCCGGCCGCGTCTCTCCCCGCAAATAAGCTCCCAAACTTTCACTCAGTTGATCCGCCGATTTGCCGCTCACGGCAAGACGGTAATCGTAATGGCTGCGCCGCGTACTCGCGCTGTAGCAGATGTCGTGCAAGGAAGCCGCGGACGCTGGGCGCGCCAGGAGGTCCTGATAAATTCGAGCAATCGCTCGGAGAGCCTCCGGGCTCCGTGCCGACAGCGGTAGCAAGTACGCGGAATTGGTATTGCGAATTGCGTAGCGCTGATTTTCCCTGCTCCCCCCATTTCGTCTATCCGAGTTCGGCTGGGGAGCCGCTTGCAGAACTACGTGCACATTGGTGCCTCCAAAACCGAACGAGCTCACCCCGGCCAATGTCGGAGTCGGCCCCTCAGGCCAACGTATCAGAGTCGTCTGCACCTGCAGCGGGAGCTGATCGAAAGGGATATGCGGGTTAGGCTCGACGAAGTTCAGGCTCGGCGGGATCTCACGATGCTTGAGTGCCAGCGCCACCTTGATCAGGCCGGCGATACCGGCCGCGGCCTCCAGATGTCCTATGTTGGTTTTGACCGAACCGATTGCACACGGCCGCCCAGGATGCCGGTTGACGCCGAGCACCGCGCCCAGGGCCTTCGCTTCGATCGGGTCGCCCAAAAAAGTGCCAGTGCCGTGGGCCTCGACGTATTGAACAGCGCCGGGCGCGACCCCGGCGCGCTTGTAGGCCTCGCGCAAAACAGCTTCTTGCGCGCGGGGACTCGGCGCCATCAGTCCGTTACTGCGACCGTCCTGATTTACCGCGCTGCCGCGAATGACCGCATAGATCGGATCGCCGTCGGCGACCGCCTTCGTCAGCGGCTTAAGGACGACGATTCCCGCGCCCTCACCGCGCACGTAACCATCGGCGCGCGCATCGAAAGTCTTGCAGCGTCCGTCCGGAGCCATCGCTCCGGCTTTGCTGAAATTGATCGTAATCGCCGGCGACAGGATCAGATTGACGCCCCCGGCCAAAGCCAGGCTGGACTCTCCGCGGCGCAGACTGTTACAGGCTTCGTGCACCGCAACCAGCGACGACGAACACGCGGTGTCCAGCGCCATGCTCGGCCCGTGAAAATCAAATACGTACGAAATGCGGTTGGCAGCGATACTCAGTGCGTTGCCGGTACCGGCGTACGCATCGATGCGCCGCAAATCATTCAACTGGATGCGCCCGTAATCGTTGTTCGAAATGCCGATGAACACTCCGACCGGCGTGCCCGCCAGCCGCTCCCGCACCTGTCCGGCATCTTCGAGCGCTTGCACGGCCATCTCCAACAACAGCCGTTGCTGCGGATCCATCCGCGCAGCTTCCCGCGGCGAGATCCCGAAGAAATGCGCGTCGAACTGATCGACTTGCTCGATAAAACCGCCCCAGCGCGTAACCATTTTGCCTGGCATCGCCGGATCGGGGTCGAAAAAATCTCTCAGGTCGAAGCGATCCGGTGGAACCTCCCGGATGGCATCGACCCCATTGCGCAGCAACTGCCAGAACGCCTCCGCGTCCGCAGCGCCGGGAAACCGGCAGCCGATCCCGATGATTGCGATTGCTTCGGCGCCAGCTTGCCAATCCGGTTCTGTGCGGATCTCCGGTTGCGGCGCGGCTAGGGGTCCGGCCAGATGGCGAGCGAGCGTTTCGATCGTCGGACACTCGTATGCGAGTTCCGCGGGAAGTTGTCGTCCCAGCCATTCCGCGAGTTCACCCGAAAGGCCCACCAACTCGGTAGATCCCAAACCGTAGCTGGCGAAGGGTTCCGCGACATCTATCTGATGCGCTGCGATTCCAAGCTGCTCTGAAAGTTTCCTTACCAGCCATTCCTGGATCACCTCAGCGCCGGGATCGGCCTTCTTGCCAGATCCGTTCCGCTGCGCGTGATGAGGCAAAGCGTCGTTATTGTAATTACCGGCCATTAGTCATTCTTCGCGCTGTGTTCCAGCGTCCCGTCCCGATACCTGGCTGCGCAAACCCGGCGCTGAATCTTGCCGCTGGGTGTCTTCGGGATACCGCCCGCTCTGAGCAGTACGACCGCATGCACCCGCACGTCATGCTCTTGCGCCACTGCGCGCCGAATATTCCGTACCACCGCGTCGAGATCCGCCGGCGTGCGCCCGTTCGGATGGCTCCCGTTTTCGCATTCACGTGATTCACCGTTGCGATGGTGCCGATCGGGCTGGTAGCGCCGGTCTATTTCGGTCGCCACGATCAAGCGTTCCTCGTCGGCGATATCGACCGAGAACGCCACACAACCGGCCGGCCGCACTGCTGCATCACTCTGTTCCACGGTCGATTCGATGTCATGAGGGTAAAGATTGCGGCCCCCGATTATGATCAGATCCTTTAGTCGCCCGGTGACAAATAGCTCGCCGTCTCTTAAGAATCCCAAATCCCCCGTGCGGAGAAACGGCCCCTCGCCAGTATCCGCGAGGTGCGCGTGGAAAGTGAGTTCCGTTTCCTGCGGACGATTCCAATATCCCTGCGCCACGCTCAAGCTTGAGACCCAAATTTCGCCCACCTCATCAGGTGCGCAAGCGCTCAATGTTTCAGGATGCGCGATAACGATTTCCGCGTTCAACAACGCCCTGCCGCATCCAACCAAGGTGCGAACGTTCAACTCGTGGTCAGCGGTCTCCACTATCCTGTCGCGTTCAAGCGCTGCCACCTGAGTCGTGCACAGGAGGGGCTCATCTTTCACGAGTCCCCCCGAAACAATCAGAGTGGCTTCCGCAAGTCCGTAACATGGGTAGAAGAAGCGCGGTCGGAACCCGCAGGATGCAAAGGTCTCAACAAACCGTTTCAGGCTCTCCGCACGAACCGGCTCGGCACCGTTGTACGCCACCTTCCAATGACTGAGGTCGAGTGCGCCGCGCTCATCCGGAGTGACCTTGCGCGCGCACATTTCATACGCGAAATTGGGACCTCCACTGATCGTGGCCTGGTAGTGCGATACCGCCTGCAACCATCGCACCGGCCGCTGAAGAAAGGCCTGCGGCGACATCAGAACACATCGGCGCCCTCCGTACAGCGGTTGGATGATTCCATTGTTAAGCCCCATGTCATGGAAAACCGGCAGCCAGGTCACCGAGACCGAGTCATCTGCAATCTCGAAAGCCTGGCTGATGTGCGCACAGTTCTCGAGCAAGTTCGCGTGACTGACCATGACGCCCCGCGGGACTGCCGTAGAGCCCGAAGTATATTGCAGCAATGCCAGGGTGTTACCGGTCACCTCGGGGTTGCGCCAATCCTGCGCCCCACTCCTCACGACCTTGTCGGTCGCCACCCAGCGCATTTTCTCTAGTTCCGGAGCTTGTGCGAACAGACCGTCAAGCTTGGCCAGAATCCCCGACGTGGTCAGTACCAGCATCGGTTGAGCATCGTTCACGATCGTGTGCAGCCGCGGAAGCGTCCGCAGGGGCTGAGCCATATTCGGCGGCGGCAGCGGGACGGCAATCACCCCCGCGTACAGGCATCCAAAAAAAGCCCGGATGAACTCCAGACCCGCTGGATAGAGCAACAGGGCGCGCTCGCCGCTCGCTACGAAACCTTGCAGTAACGCACCGATAGCCCGAGCCTGCCACTCCAAAGCCGCCAACGACAAACTCGCACCTTCAACTTCTCCATCCGTCAGGTACGTGTATATACGGTGCTCCGGCTGACGGACCGCGCGTTCGCGCAGCAGCTCGACCAGAGTGGACGCTTCGCCAACTCGACTGAGCGTCGTTCGCGCCACCAGCCGCTGGCCGCCGAACTCACCAGGTGACGCATTTGCTTCAGGATTCATCAGGTTGAATTTACGCGCCCCCGCTTGGCGCCCTCGGCGAACTCAAAATGGGTTCGCGGCAGCACCCTTCACGATCGCTTCGCCTCGCAGTCATTATCTACCGCGGCGGCTTTCAGGGATACGGAACGACGCCGACGATGCCCAATTTGTGTTCTTTTGAGAACCAAATAAAAAAGGCTTTCAGGGAACATTACATGAGCCTGGCCACTTCAGTCGCCGCTCTTCCTTGCACTCCAAATTGTAGTGCGATTCTGCATCCGCTCTTCCGTCAGCGCAGCAGCAGCACTCTGTCGCAGATGATGCGCTCTCATCCAGAGAATTATTCCTCAAATCCTGAATCCAAAATCTTCCGCGCTTTTTCGACCGCCGCGCCTATACCGCAAACTCACGGAACTAACCAACGGACCTTTGCTCATTCATCATCGGTTATCCAGATAACCGAAATGACGGCCTGACCCCGTACAACTTATAATCATTAGAAGTAGAATCTTGATCATGGTACCGCAGCGGCCTACACGGACAATGCAACACAAATCGCATTCCACAGTAGCGGCCGCGCATTAAGGAGCAATGCTGATGAAACCGCTTATTTGGATGGGAGCGCTGCTTGCGCTACTGGGAATTCTGGGACTCGCGGCCCCGGTCTTTACCACTTCACAAACCAGGGACGTGGTTAATCTGGGAGATCTCAAAATCCAGAACACCGAACATTCTACCCGCGTGATACCTCAAGCTCTGAGCGCTGCCGCAATCCTTTTGGGCGTCGTTCTGCTCGGCGCCGGACTTTACCAGCGGCCCTGACCAACGACGCTTGTCTGTTCTAATTCGACCTTGATGGAGGCTTATCTATGACCCTGGTAGGTATCGTAGTAGTGCTTGTCGTAGTGGGTCTTATACTCTGGCTGATCAATACGTACATACCGATGGCCGGTGCGATCAAAAGCCTGCTCAATATCGTAGTATTCGTCGTGGTATTGATCTGGGTATTACAGGGATTCGGTCTGATTGGTCACGTCAACGGAATCCGGATTCCCAACCTCAAGTGACACCCGCGTCGCTTGCCCCGGGCTCCAGCCCAATTCAAGCTCTGGAGGGAGGCGCCTTGGAGACCGGTTGGTGTCCTAATAATCAGGACAGCACCCAGAACTGCTTCAGTTTCAATTTTCAATTGGACCGCTACCGGCGAATCAGTTTGCTGCACGATGCGCCCGTGCAGCCTCGCGACGCCAGGAGTAGCCGCCCAGCCATTTTCAGGCCGCATGCTTGGATATCGTCCCGGAAAGCTCTCCAACCCGCACAATGAACTGGACTTAGTGATCGTGTTCCATCCGTGCCAGGTGCTCGGTGACTCGCGGGCGCGAAGCGCCCACCAGTTCGGCGATATCCTGATGGCTGAAAGCCTCTCTCAGAACCGTGCCACGCGATTCCTCGACCCCGAAATCCGAACACAATTCTAGCAGTGCCAGCGCAACCCGATCGCGCAGACTGGGACTCAGGTAACTCGCACTGCGCACCATCAATCGATACCATTGCTTCAAAGCATTCTCATGCATTTCCGCGACGCGGATTCGGAAGCG
>Ga0206832_10121_pt1 | contig 20106 bp, 16 predicted proteins | sample Alteio_BWOrgCont_74_FD_152896 | JGI IMG/M metagenome (GOLD analysis project Ga0206832, IMG submission 152896) | Enriched cells from forest soil in Barre Woods Harvard Forest LTER site, Petersham, Massachusetts, United States -... | ecosystem: Environmental > Terrestrial > Soil > Temperate forest >... | reverse complement strand
AGGTAAAGTATTTTCTTATTGGCCGGTTCTTTGGAGATGAGCAGCTTACCCGCTAATACTCCCCAAATAGTATGCGCAGCAGTAGGGATTATATTGATAGCTACCCAGCCGTCTGTATTGATCTTGCCCATTAAAACGGTGTCCATATAGGCACCGAAATTATGGAACTCAACATAAGGCTGATTAAAACCCGGCATCAGTATGTTGCGGTATAATACATCGGTGATGACCAATAACGCGACAGAGAAAGCCACCTGGAACCAAAAGGATCTGTTAATAATTAGATAAGCAATAAGCGTTGTAAAGGCAAGCTGTGTTAAGACGTTCCATAATTCAAATACTAATTTACCAGCATAAACACAATGAAGGCCTGTGCCCAATAAAAACAACTTTAACGAGCGTATGGCTATATGCTTAAAATTTTGCTGCCATGTTATCCCCTTTTGCAATTTTGAGTGATAAGAGATATACATTGCTGCACCCGCCATAAGCATAAAGGCCGGCTGTACACAATCCCAAAAATGCAGTCCATGCCATGGGTGGTGAAAGAACTGGTTTATAAAACCGTCGGCAACACCTCCTAAATGCAGGGCCTTTAAATTTTCATACACCAGGCAGCTTTCGCCTGCCAGTAGTATCATTATAAGACCACGCATTACATCCAAGGAGATGAGCCTGTTTGACGATTTGGGAATGATGTTTTCCATTGAAATTAATTATAGCTATAGCTGAGATTAATATTATTGGCTGATATCAAGAGTTATTGGTGCCAGGCCATTACCGGGCATCCAACCTATATTATTGTAAGCATCATCACTCACGATGATAGCTATTTTCATTGCTCCCCCTGTTAGGCCGCTGATCTTACTGCGTGATAATGCCATCTCGAAAGTTGTTACCCCATTTGTTTCCTGTACCGTGCCTACCGTGAAAAAGCCGGCAATACTTAAAGCATTGAATGAGAAAGCAGTCTGAGCACCTGTATGTTGATACTGCGTAAGTGGAGTACCCGTATTATCAAGCACTTGACCTTCAAGCAAATAATCATAACCACCGCCGGGTATTGCTCCTGTACTTAAACCTGTTGAAGCATCATTATCGGTATCAAGGTAAAAGTCAAAAATATTTGCGTCTGCAACATGAATGGCCAATTTCATATATATGTATATATTCTGACTATCGTAATCAAACTTAGCTTCCTGTACTACACCACCAAGTGCTAATGACGGCGGTATTACCACATTAGAGATCGTATCCCAATCGGCCAATGTATTATCAGTCAACAAAATTGGCGAGCTTTTGGAAACATGAATTATGGTTGAACCATTTATCACATTACCGTTGTTTAATGTTGCATACAAGGTAACTACATGCTTACCTTTTGATTTATACGTATGCACAGGATTTGTTTCAGTTGAGCTGGTACTGTCACCAAAATCCCACCTGAATGATTTAGCACCGGTTGTGCTATTTTTAAAGGTAACAGTATAGCTTTTTACCGAGTCGGTAAAAACCACTTCTTTTACAAAGTGCTCAGGGTTCTTTTTACAGGCCTGCAATCCTATCGCAAGGCTTCCTAATAAAATACAGCCTAATATATATTTGAATCTTTTCATATCATTTTTATTAAAGAAAAATTAATATTTTACTAATAACTATGGGTTTTGAGTTGCTGCTGTATTAGCAAGTATCTCAGCCTCTGGTATGTAATAAATGATCTTGGTACTGGTATACGGGATGATCAGGTTTGGATAATTGGCGGGCTCTACGCTTAAGTTAATATCTGCTGCCTGCAATCCTGCAATATGATAGCCCCAATAGGTTCTATCCATATTTAATTTATTGCGGTATACTGTAAAAGTACGATCAGCTTCGAAAGCTAATTCCATCCTTCTTTCCTGTAATACTACTCCTAGCGCAGTTTGACCTGATGGTACAACTCCTTTATAAAGAGCTCCGGATAACCCCCTGTTTGAACGTATGAAATCCACATCATTTAATGCTGCTGATGTTTGGCCCAGGTTTACCTCTGCCTCCGCCCTGTTCAAATACATTTCCGAAAGACGGAACATAATTGGAGAGCTTAACGTAGGGCTACCTCCCTGAAACGAAAACTTGGTTACGTAATACATGGGGATACCGTTTTTATATTGCTGAGCACCTGTTGAATCAACAACATCATCTATATATGAAGTACGCACATCTGCGGGGTTTTGTGCATATAGATCGCGCAGTGGTTGCGAAGCATATTCCTCACCCCAGCCAGAGTTACCATTGCTGTAATACTGCGAAGCGATAGAACCAGCCTTTCCGTAATCATCCAGAGCATCAAATGCTATACAAAATATAGTTTCTTTATCAGTTTGAGCGTTTGCAAACATTATTTTAAAATCGGCAGCTGTTGCTTCTGTAAATTTACCTGAGTTAATTACGTCGTTACTGTAAGTAATGGCGCTTTGATAATCGCCCTCATAAAGAGAAACACGTGATAGTAAAGCTTGTGCTGCTTCTTTTGTTGCATAAATAACACCTCTTGATGCAGCATCAGTCATTAATTGTGACGCTTTGGTAGCATCTGCAATTATTTGCGCGTAGGTATCTTTAACTGAAGAACGTGCTTTTGTAGAAGGATCGCTAGTTGATGTGCGTAACACAATACCTGGCGCGCCTGGGTTAATGGTGTATGGTTCTGCAAAAAAGCGTGCTAAGTTAAAATTACAAAAAGCACGTAAAAAATAACACTCACCTATTAATTGCTGTTGGGCAGCCGTTGGGTTACTTATTTTTGATCCGGCTTCAATAACCGTATTCGCGTCACTTATTATTTTGTAAGATATATACCAAAAATAACTTGTATTCTCTTGATTTGGTGTATGCGCCAAGGAAAATGACAGGAATAGTGGATCCGTTGTTATCTGACCGCAAACCACATCGTCTGAAGCGAAATCAGACATTTGGAAATATTGCCGCAGATACATGTTATTCTGATCTGTACCACCCTGAAACTCTATTGCCTGTTCTTTAAACAATGCATAAGCGCCATTCACCGCATTTGTTAAACCGTCGGGTGTTGTTGCCAATGATGCCGTGGTTACTGCATTGGTAGGATTATCCTCAAGCTTACAGCCTGAGTATATAAGCATTGATAATGCTGCTATAAGAAATATTTTATTTTTCATCACCTGATCTTTTAAAATTTAACATTAATGTTCAGTAAAAACTGGCGGTTATCCGGGTACTTAAAATCGGCAACACCTGGTAAAGCATAAGCAGACGAAGTTATGGTTGTTGCAGGATCCTGACCCAGGTAACGTGTGAACGTGTATACATTATCGGCACTCAAGGATACCGTAATATCAGATAGTTTAAGTCTTTGCGCAAAAGTTTTAGGCAGTGAATAACCAAAAGCTACGTTCCGGATACTTAAATAGCTACCGTTTTTAAGATACCTGGTAGACTCACTTGTTGAATTTGCATTGTTTTCAGGGCTGGGTTCAGTTGCCACATCACCAGGGTGTGTCCAAACACTGCTTCCTTTAGGTAAAACGATCTGATTTAACAACGGTTCACTGCCATCATTTTCAACCTCAGAAAGATTGGCGTTATAAACTTTATTACCGTACTCAAAATAGGTATTAATTCTCAGGGAGAATTTCTTATACCTGAATTCGTTATTAAACCCTCCCTGGAACTTAGGCAATGCTGACCCCTGTTCCTGTAAAGTTGCATCAGCATAGGTTGATGTTAATGAAGTTGATGTTACTTTTCCGTTGGCATCTTTATGCTCGACAAGCCATTGTGGCGCGCCTGTTTGCGAGTTTACACCTTCCCAGGTAGGCATATAAAACTCATATAAATCACCTCCATTACGATATATCTGGGTTACGCCATTTTCATCATTGATGGTTGTAGTAACTGGTGCCGGGAAATCCTGCAATTTGTTATTGTTAAAGCTGATATTAAAGTCTGTAGTCCACTGGAAGTTTTTATTCTTAATATTTTGGCTGCTGATAGCAAACTCTAAACCATTATTAAGCACCTGGCCTGTGTTTTCCCATTTGGTTTCAAAGCCAACTGATAATGGTTGAGCAACCTGCAACAATAAGTTTTTGGTAACGTTATGGTAGGCATCAACCGTAATATTAATACGGTGAAATAAACCAACATCAAAACCTGCATCTAATTGGTGCTTGCTTTCCCAGGTTAGGTTAGGGCTTTCTAATTGCAGCGGCGTTGCTGTGGTATTGTTATTATACTGGCCCGAAAGTGCATACAAACCTAAATACCTGGCTGCGCCGATATCTTGTGTACCGGTTATACCGTAGCTTACACGTAATTTTAAGTTATCAATACTATGATTATCCTTTAAGAAATCTTCATTACTTGCTAACCAACCAGCTGACACCGAAGGAAACCTGCCATATTTATTGCCGGGAGCAAATGCAGATGAACCGTCTATCCTATATGATCCGCTTAAAAAATACTTTTCATCGTAGCTGTTGTTTACTTGTGACAGATATGACAAAATTGAAGGACTATCAGGAGCCCCGTTTACAGCCTGTTGTTTTGATATTACATCTAATGATTCAAGACCGATAGGCAAGCCGTAACCTGAAGCTCCAACCGTATTAGTCTGGCTGCCTTCAAACTCTACGCCCGCTAAGCCATTGATAGCGCTTTTACCCAGTTTAAAATCAAATTTCAACAAGTTGGTTGATATGCCGCCATAGTTATATGTGCTTTGATCATTTAAATATCCTGTGCCATGGTATGTTCCCTGCACTTCAGGACTGTAAAATGTAGAACTATAACCATAAGAAGCTGATCCACGGTTAGTAGTATTAAAAGTTAACCATGAAGTTATTGGCAAGTTTAAAGCCAGGTCATAATTAACATCGAAAGATTTAAAAGGATGGTCGGAATTCTCTATAGTATTGATTGGGTTTGTTTTATCCCTTGACCACCATTGGAATTTAGAATTACCATCAACATAAATAGCGTTATGATTTGCATCATAAGGGTTATCCCATGGCAAATTCAGATAAGCATAATAAACATCCTGATAGTCATAGCTCTTACCTTCGCTACCACTAATGTTAATATTATTGGTCAGGGTAATTTTGTCAGTAAAATGATAGGTATTGTTAGACCTTAAATTGATACGTTTATAATCCGTATTCATAAAGGTTCCGCCTTCGTCATAAAAAGTCGCGCCGAAATAGTAGTCGTCTTTAGTAGTTTTCCCCATTGCTGAGAAATAATAATTCTCAACCGCGGCAGGTTTAAACATGGTAGTTAACCAATTGGTGTTGGTATTTAATATAGACGAAGGGCGCTCTGATTGAAATTGAACTAAATCAATCACGTAGCTATTTCCTGTAGTTCCCGGAACATAATCACGGAATAATTGCTTTTGATTTTCATAAAGCTGACTGCTGTTCATCATGGTCATAGTACCAAAATCAGGAGTCCTGAAACCGGCTACAGCTTGAAACTCAAATTGAGTTTTATCGCCTTTAGCTTTTTTTGTAGTGATAATAATTACCCCGCCATTAGCCTGCGAACCGTAAATAGCAGTTGCACCTGCATCCTTTAATACAGTAACACTTTCTACATCGTTAGGGTCATAATCGCCACCAATTATACCGTCTACTACAATAAGGGGTGCTTGTGCGGCATTTACTGATGAAATACCGCGCAACCTGATCTCTGAAACGCTACCCGGGGCACCGGATGAATTTACGACCTGCAAGCCCGAAACCTTACCCTGCAGCATTTCGCCAATGTCATCAGATGTGACATCTTTTAATTTTTCTGCGGATACTACAGTAATAGCACTAGTAAGGTTACCTTTCTTTTGTGTTGAATAACCGGTAACAACAACTTCGCCCAGTTGCTTATTATCTTCCTCAAGTACAATGGAGATTCTGTTTTCACCAGCAGCTACCGCAACATCTTTAGTGGTGTAACCAATTGACCGAGCCTCAATAGTTACGGCTCCGGTAGAAACACTGATTGAAAAGAAGCCATCCGGCCCCGACGCTACCGCGCCTTTAGTAGTGCCTTTTAATTCAATAACAACTCCGGCCAATGCGGAGCCATCTTTGGCGGTAACCTTTCCTTTTAATACCCGTGCCTGGGCGTAAAGGTTACAACAGCTAACTACTAGTAAAAGAAATAGTAAGAGTTTTTTCAAATTAAACATAGTTGATTTGTTAATAGAACGTTAACGGATAGGGTCATTTTGTGTTGATATTAGATTAGCTTTAGAAATTAGTTTGCATTTTTTATTAGTATAATTCTTGTAAAATATGTGCACGAATACGCAAAATAAAATAGATAAAATATGCATTTTAAATTGAATATTAACGAATTATAATCTTATGATCAAATATAATATTTTTATTGTGTGTCCGTACACACATTTTATAAAAAAGGCCATAAATTTTGCATTTTTATTATAATTACAATTTATTGCAGGCATTTTCGATCAAAATGCGTTGAAATAAACCCATTTATAGAAAAAATTACAATAAAATTTGGCAACTGATTTGAAATGCCCTATAAAGCGCATATTAATCGGAATTATTCAACTGTAGACGGGGTAAACATTAACAGTTCCAGGGTAAACTATACTTAACACACGGTACCTATTAAGGAGTGTGCTGTTTCTTCAATCAAATACTCAATTACGTTCTTTATACCCCGATGTGGCGAAATATCCTATATATAATAGTCAGAAGGATGACATAAGCACTTCTGGCTCCTACCAAGCTACCGTAAAGGAGTAGTATGATGCCCCCTCCTGTTATTCCTATAACCAATAGCCACGAATCCTATCTTTGTAAATCGCCCTAAACTGGCTAATGCCAATGGCCATATAGGGGAATTTGCAAGACCTAACCATGCTATACATAACACCGAGCAGTACCCATTTGCTGAAATAGCACAAATAGTAAACATCGTACCTAAAATCGCTGATACTACCAATGCTTTATGCTGAGTAATGTTAACTTTTAAAAGTTCAAAAAAGTGGGGTCTTTTTCGTCAAGGAAATAATTTAGATTTTCGAGTGTAACAATATCAAGCGGTAGATATTTAAGAATTGCCACTTCTCTTTTGAACACAACGTGTTCCGCCAATTGATAAATGCCCCAATAACCTTGTCCTTTTGGATTTTGATTTATCAGGAAACTAATATTCCCTTTTTTAAGGTAATGCAGATTTTGTGGCACTAAGTCGTATCCGATTAATTTAATATCGGTTATATGACGTTGTTCTAAATATTTAGCAACATCATATGCCTGAGATGTTGTAACGTATATTTGCTTAAGATCCAGCGTTTTTTCAATCACTTCATCCAGCTTCTTAATAAATCCCGATTGACTTGATCTATTCAGTTCAACCCTTAATATATTATATTGATGATCGAGATTATTTTGAGTAAAGTAATTCCGGAAACCAGATTCTTTTTTCACAAGATGTTGCGCATTGCTTATTTCTTCATCGATGTGGGCAATTAAAATAGAGCATGGGCCAGATTGCCCGTAATGAACCAGTTTGCCAGCAACTAAACCACTTTGGTAAGAATCCTGACCGATGTAACTCAGCGGATCATATTCGGCAATATGGGTATTAAATAAAACGAATGGAATTTTCTCTTTGGTCCATTTTTCAAAAAAGACCAACGTTTCTTTATAAAACAAAGGAGATAACAGGATACCATCAGGTTTTTGCTGTGTAATTTCTTCTGCCTTTTTCACATAATCTTCAACGCTTTGCGGATCAAAAACAAACTGCTCAACCTGGATGCCATAAGTCTTCAAATCTTGTTCTGCACGCTCTATACCTTGCTTTGGGCCGAGCCAAAAATTATCGTGACTATGGCTTGGGATAAGTGCTGCAAAATTGTACACACGTGTAGAACCTAACATACGAGCCATTATATTAGGTTCATAATTAAGTTCTTCAACTATTCTTAAAACGCGTTCTTTTACATCTGCAGCTACCCTGCCACGATTATGTATTACGCGATCGACTGTACCAGTTGATACATTGGCTTTTATAGCGATATCCTTTATTCGTACAGGAAGATTTTGTGCTTTAGCTGTCTTTTTCATTATTACTTAAAAAATGGAGATACGATCCAGAGATTATATTAAATCCTATCCTTAGTTAATTTATTTTAAAATACGAATTTTCTGATATACACTACTGATCATATAAAAAATCCAATCCCTCTTTCCACGATTGCATGCTGATAAGATTATTCTTTTTACAAACGCAGGAATATCTTCGGATCAGTTTTTCGTATAACACATCAAGTAATATGCATAATTAATGGGCGGGATTAAGGTAAACATGCAGCACTTATCAGCGCAAATTTATATAAAAAACATCAAACGTGTGCGATTACGCAATTAATACAAAAGTTAATGGAAATTTAATTTTATACAGGGCACAAAAATAGGGATATTGAACTTTTCCCCGGATAAAGCCAATATACTTGAGTTCACTGATGAATTCGTATTGGGTTACAAATAAGAATTTCTACTCCGTTAAGTTTATTGCCCTGAACTGATCAATATCTCGTTAACAACCAAGCATGAACCTGTCACACCTTAGCATTTTAAATTAAAAAGCCTTACTAAATTAATAGTAAGGCTTAAATCATAGATGTAGGGTCAGAAGATATTTTCTTGAGTATTTTTAGTAAGCTGTTTCATCAGCACCAATATCAACTCTTGAGTTTTGAACGCGTGCCTGTCCGTCAATATCAAACTCACCACTAGCTGCTGTATAGCCAGGCAATCCCCTGTTTATGCAAACGGATGTACTGGTTAAATGCAAGTTTGGTGTTGGCAGGCTTGCTGTTGTAAAGCCCGGGATATTGTAAAGCCCGTTAGCTTCGTAACCCGCTGCCTGGAAAGTGGCGAACGAGTAATAACCTGATGAATTGATGCCGCCCCAGTCAAAAGTAATTGTTCCCGATGAACCGCTCAGGGTATAGTAGTCATCGTAATCCATGGTCAGATTTGTTGAAGTATATCCCGATAAAGCGATAACAACAACATTGCTGCGCGATTGGATGACGTTATCAAACACGTTTAAGTGATCTGTATTTTGACACTCCACCTCGCCGCCGTAACCACCTTGCGAATAGTTATCGTAAAATGTGTTACCAGACAGTGTTGAGTAAGTTACCTTACTGTTTGCCTGGTTTGAACCATATATAATACCGGCAGTTACGTTATTGTAGATAAAATTATCGCGCACATTAATTTCAGTCGCAGTGTAATTGTTGTTTTCGCAGCCCACGGTCATACCGGCGCCGTTACCATAGCAGGTATTGCCTTGTATATTAATATAAGAGCCGCCATCTACATAAATGCCCCCTGAAGTTGCAACTTTCGATACACAATTGTAAACGGTATTATAATTAACATTACCACCCCTCGCATAATTTACGCTATCTGGCACGCCGGTATAGCTGTAATACCCCGACATATCAATGCCAATATTGGTAATATCATGCACAACATTGTGCTCTATTAAAAAGTTGTTTACATTGCCCGTCATGGTCATGGCCTCGCTGTAACCGGTGGCGCAGCTATAAATAGTGTTATAGCCGATATATACATTGCTGTAAGATAATGCACCTGTCGTACCTGTGCCTTCTACAAAAAGAGCATGCGCATTGTTTGTTGAAGTTGGGACAGCCGTCATGCTCGTTGTCCAGCCTACATTGTGTATAGTGCAATCATTTATCTCCACATCGGTACCCGACCCAATCACAGAAATACCATTAGCATAGGCCATTATATCATTTTGAATAATGATACCATTTAGCCGGACATGGCTTTTACTGGCTATGGTTACCATATTGGCGTTGGTGCCACCATTGGTGCTGGTACCATCAATATAAACCAATCCGCCGGAATAGTTTGTTACTGCAATTGGCGCCGCTGAAGATAAACCGGAATGCGGGAACGTAATGCGCTCGGAATAAGTACCGGCAACAACGTTTATTGTTGCAGCTGCACCTTCGGTGGTTTTGTTTAAAGCTGCCTGTATAGTTTTTAATGGCACAGACGTGGAAAGACCAGTATTTGAATCACTCCCTGTTGAAGCATTGACATAATAATTAGTTCCCGGACCGCTTAATGTCCTTTTTACCGATCCGGTTGAATTAAGTGTTACTGAAGTTGGCTTTACAACAGATTTTGTACAACTGCTGAGCAGTACCATTCCAATGATAAATAAAGATAGATTTTTCATAAAATTTTGATAGATAATTAAAAATAAGGATAATTATGTGTTCGGGTACGCAAGAAATATTAGGTCAGTTAAAATATTATATATTGATTTACAATCTATAATACCTTTAAATCAAATATATAAATATTTTTTGCGTGTTCGTACACAATATTTTTAATTTTTTTTCAGCAAATAGATTTATTCCTGTTTAAAATAAATTTGGTCTATGCCCATTATCCATGTGCAATAAAAAAGGTCAATAAAAAGCACAGTTAATATTAATTACTAGTGTGCTTTTTTCTGTGATCCTTATCGGACTTTTTTCGAATCACTTTCTGGAAAATTTGAACAGTATAGCCAATATAATTTAAGGGGTTCGAGCCCAGTCGTGGAAAGAAGGTTCAATGTTTATTATTGGTTCAACAGATAAAACAACTTGACTCTTCACCATTTTCTATTAACCTTCTTAAGTACTTTTGCAATAACGTAATTCGAAATAACGGTTAAGATACCTGATGTTTATATTTCCCGAAAAGCTGAGATCGTGGCGCAGTTCAAACATGCTTTGGAAAGCCATATAAATGATTTCATGGCCGGGCGGGTTAATAAAATGTATGAACTTAAAGAGATAGCTGATATCATCTGCCTGCATCCCATCCACCTGAGTAAAGTGATCAAATTGGAAACTGGTCATCACGCCTGTTACTTCTATGAGCAGAGGATTTTATTGGAAGCTAAAAAATTGCTTGCCGACAGGACTTTACCCATTGGGACGATTGCTCACACGTTTTTTCATGAATTTCTGTAAATTCCTTGTGTGACGAAATCATAAACCCACGGTTTTACCCAATTTAAAGCTGCAATTCCAAGTGCTGTTCCTAACCTCGAACAACGCTTCTTCTTCCCGTTCGGGTATATGTTCCTTTACGCAGGCCATTATTTGCAGTTTAACTTAACGGTAGGTGAGCATGAAATCTACTGCTATATCCGGTAAATGGATCAGGATATGTTCCTTAAACAAAGCCGGTTCCCAATCAGGTGGGCATTTTTCACGGAGTAAGCTGACGACAGTTTCCTGGAACATATTGGTAATTTATTCTTATCCACGGATGTTTTCAGATTATTTCAATTTTTAATGGAATAGTTAAGCAGAAAAAACAGGCGTTTTGTTAAAGCGATAGGTGTACGACCTGCTGAACTCACCATCCCTTATTCAACTGTTGAGCAACCAACAGCGCGAGCCGGGTAAAAAGTCAAGGCAAGCCACTGAAAAACAAAACACAATTGCCCGCTTGTATAGCCTTGACGTTTTATCCCGGCGTGGGCTAACTTTGCTTTACTGGGGAATGAAAGGCTAACCAATTTGCCTATCCTGCAAAGGGCAACTGCGGTTTGCCTTGTAGGGAGGCTGGCGGCGGGAGCCGCTTGCCGCAGCTACTTCCTTTTTCACAAGCTCAATACTGTTTTTAACACGTCATAATCATAAGCTAACCGGTTTTCCTGCTTATCTGCAAAGAACACCGGATAACATTCAACAAAGATTTTTAGATAGTCCTCATTAAATCCCTCAAAGTCTTCCCTTAAAATGGTGACCTTGTTTTTGTTATCAAGCATCCAGTTCAGCAAACTGTCATCCTGAATGCTATTCATCATATAACAATTGCCTACCGCTCGTCATGAATAAAAAAATGCGGTTTGTGTTCTACTGTAATTATTTGGCTTCCAATAATCACCCCTAACGAAAGATTAAAGCGATCTTTGTGAAATATTAACATGAATGACAGCGAGGGTCGTTCCAAGATGTATTTTGAGGGTTGCATGAAAAATTTAGTTGGCTTCTCTCTTAAATATCTAAGCCAGTATAAAAGATAGGTGTGGTTGTAAGGACAATCGACAAGCAACGGTAAAGCTTTTTTCCATAGTGTAAATATGGTTGCTTTCGGCTTGCTCCAAACCCGCCAGTCCTGTGATTCATTTTTATAAGTGAGAGGACGCATGATCTCATACATGGTTTTACTTATCTCATGTTGTTGGAATGTGTGATTTCCACTTGGTTTCGGTTTTTTATCGGAAAGACAGAAATTTGAAAAGACAACTAATTTCAAACCGCTCCTGCCTGCCTTGCCATGGCTGATTTTGCTAAAGACGTTAATGGCATGACTTAAATTTTATGGCAATGTCTACTTGAATACTTATATTAAATTATCTAAAATATTATAAAACGATTAATTTAATCAATGCTGAACCACTAAAATGCCGTGTGCTGCACAGTCAGATGTTCCGTCGGTCAATAAGGTCTCTGTTCCGTTTTTCCAATAACAAGCCGAATTGGTGGAAACACCATCGATGCCACATATATACACATCGCTGCCGTTAACAGCAATGCCGCTCGGTAACGCATCACCGGTATGCTGCGGAAGTTGTGTCATTACGCCATTTTTCCATAATACCGGTTCTTCTCCATTAATTTGAGAAAGATAGCCGGCAATGTAAACATCATTATTTGATACAGCTACACCTGTTGCTGCTCCACCCGTCCAGATGCCCGGCGCTGTTTCACTAAGAATGGTTGCCACATTATTTTTCCACAACACCGGGGCAGAACTGACAGAAGCGCCATTCGGGTCATTTGAGCCATTTATCTCTCCTACGGCGTACACATTAGTTCCTGAAGTTGTTATGCCATACGCAACGCCAAACTTGTACATAGCGCTACCAAACTCGCTTGGAAACGAAAACGGTTGTTCATTTGAGTTTGCCCAGTAAACAGGGATGGTTGCCGTAAAGCTGCTGGTAAAAGTAATGTATCCGGTACCAGCGCTATATACCGTACTACCAGAAGCACAGATGGATTTAACCATAGGCTGGTTATTGCCGTCGGGCAAACCCGATTCTACCGACTTCGTTCCGGTAATAGCAAGGTATTCAGCAGTAGTTGCAATGTTTGTATAAGTGTAGGTATCGATACCCACATAGAGCGTGTTATTTGAGACGGCCGTGCAGGTTGCCCTTGCACCCCATGGGCCAGTTGGGGCCGATTCCGAAGGAATAAGCAGTCCGTTTTTCCATAGGGCCGGACTTTCAGGTGAGCCGTAACAGCCTGATACGTATACATCGCTTCCTAAAACCGAAATCGAAAACGCCTGGGAGGGGCTGCTGGGCGCGGGTAACAGTACCAGCGTTCCGTTTTTCCAATAGCAGGCTTGCCCGTGTAGATATGTAGTAAGATTGGAGTAAGTACCCGCCACATAAACGTCTATAGCGCCTGTACCGGTTGTGGTTCCGGTTTTAGTGCCAGTAGTATCAGGTTTTATTTTCGGGGTAACGCCCGATTTGCTACAGGAAGTAATAACAGTAATTGTGCATAGAACAATGATCAGGAGTTTGAGGAAACGTTTCATAGTAAATGTTTTTCTCAAATTTAATCCAGGGTTTTTGAACCGAAAATTTTATTAGACCAACGACATTTTAAATCGACCAGCAACATAGACTGTTCCCTTTTGCAATTTCGGAAACAGGGTTGATCGGTAATAGTCGCGCAGCGGGTAAGCTATGCTTATGAATCTTCAGCATACTTTACTCAAAGAACGTTTTTGCCTCAGTAGCTCGCTCAGCGTTATCGATAAGCATCCATAAATCTGCTGGCCAGCGCAGGCACATCATTTACCGTTTGTCCTACAAATTTTGAGTTGGTAGATGTATATGGATTACCGTCGTCGTCATAGTCGGTCTCCGTCTTTTCTTTATTATAACCGAATTTCCAGGTGGCGTTCCAGGGTTGGTAATTCAGATTTACATAAAATCCCGAACGAAGGTTTAAGCGTCTGCTACTGTTGAGATGAAAACTCAGGTTGTTTAAATAATTGCGGCTTTGTATGCTTATAATTAAAATGAATGGTTGTTTACTCCCTGAAACGCAAAAAGCTCCGCATATGCGGGGCTAAAAAATCATGTCCTTTTGCACCGGACAGCTTAATTAATCCTATCATTAAACATACAGACAATGACAGTTTTTTGCGAATTACGAAAACTATTGCTCTGTTAAGGTACCTGTACTGGTTCCGGCACTGACAAATTCAAAAGTCCCATTATTGTTAACTGCAGAAAGTATACCCATTGCAATATTTTTAAATGAAGCTGTTATCTTTCCGTTTGAAACAGTGACCGTTACAGTACCGCCGTTATCTGATACATACACGGTATTTCCAATTGACTCAAGAATTGAGCATTGCCCGTTGCCAACTGTTGCATTATATTGATTTACTATAGTGTAAGTACCGGCAGCGGGTGTGGCATTAAACTGAATGCCAATATTTGGCTCGGTGCTCACCTTTTGATCAACACCCAAAAGTTCGTTATTGGTAAACACGGTGGTGGTTGAATTATAGTTATTTCCTGCAATTGTCCATGATGATGATGTGCTGCCTGAAGGTGAAACATCGCTTTTCTTTCCGCAGCTAAAAAACGCCACCGACACGATAATAGAAAAGCTGAGGATTTTTTTAAATGTTTTCATTTTACGTAAGTGTTAGTTAATATTTACACAAACATATCCCGCCTGCCGCGGACTGAAAACGCATTTTCGACAAGCGACATTTTAAATCGCTCAACAACAACTAAAGGTTAAACTCTACAGTATGCCCAATGTTAAGAAAGCTTTGGCTCTTCCACTGGCAGTGATTAGTTTAAAATATTATATATCAGTATTTTATACCCATCAGGTTAACTTTGTAAATCCGGCCTATAGGAATAGTTATGTCATTAACGACTAATTCGTTGGTGGAAATTTTATTGATGAGATGTTTTTGTACGGCATAACTACGGTGCACGCGGATAAAGCTGCGGAAGTTATTTTCCTTTAGCAAACTGCCGATAGGGGAAAGTACACAGTATTTTTTTTCGGTGGTGAATATTAGCGTATAATCTTTTAAAGCCTCCAGGTACATGATGTCATGAAGCTTCACTTTTATAAAGCTATGTCCGTCTTTTATAAAAACCGTATCGCCACCGAGGCTGTGTTCATATAAGTTTGCTTTCTGCTTCACATCCATATATTCCTGAATACGGGCCACCGTGCGTTCAAAACGATCCGCTTTAATTGGCTTTACCAAAAAATCGAGTGCGGAAAGTTCAAAGCTCTCGGCAGCCATATCAGCATAAGAGGTGATATATATGCATACCGGTATATGCATCAGCCTGCGCCGGAATTCAAATCCGTCGATACCGGGCATATCAATATCCGAAAAAAGTATTTGTATATCTACGGTTTCAATAATTTTCAGCGCGTCTTCAACAGATGCACATATGCCACAAACATTAAACTGGGGATATTTGCGTACAAACGAGAGTGTTGTAAGTCTGTCTATTTCCTCATCGTCAACAATAACACAGTTATATTTTATAATATCTGTCATCTTTCCTACCTGGAGCTATTAAATTATCATTGGCAATATAACAAAAAAAGGTATGCTATGTTGCTGGTCGATTTAAATTGTCGTTTGTCTAATGGTCATTTTTTAGCGCTTTGGCAGTACATAATTTTGATTTGAAAAAAAAATCGAAACTACCAAACGTATGAAAAAGATCTTATTACTCATGTTAATTGCCATATCCGCAATTTGCGTAAATGCTCAAACAAAAAAGAAAACCACCAAAACAAGCGTTACGGCTACATCCGGAAAACCTAAACCTGTACCGCACCCAGTAATTGTAGCACCAAAAACAGATGAATACAGTGTGATGGATAAAAATTTTCTTGATCCCGGTGTTGGGTTAGGCACCTATTACAAGGGCTTACCGTTTGGCGTATCATTTGAACATGGCTTTACCGATGATATCAGCGCCGGCGCATTTGTAAATTATTCATCTTATAATGATAATGGCTTATATAATTACAGCCTGCACCTGGTATACGTTGGCGTGCGCGGATCATACCACTTTGCCAAACTTCTTAATGTAAGTAATCCAAAATTTGATCCTTATGCCGGAGTTTCGTTGGGCTATTACTCAGCAAGCTATAATTACGCCGGTAACCCTTTGCCTGGTGCTTATGGCAGTACAGTATTTTTAGGTGTACATGCAGGTGCAAGATATATGTTCAGCAATAGTGTTGGCGGCTTTGCCGAAGTCGGTTATGGCGTATCGGCATTGCAGGTAGGTTTATCGTTCAAGTTTTAAACAGTTTTATGCTTATTCTGAATTACCGCGTTAACGTTACACAATTAAAGACGAGAAAAATGAAAGCAATATTTTATTTAGCAACCGTATTAATATTAGGCGCCATGCTATCATGCGGTAAAAGCACCAATAGTACTGTTACCAGCGGCAACGTAAAAGAAACAGTAGAAACGAAAAATGCCATTACCTATAAATCATTCGTGGGTAGCGGCATAAGCAGCATTAAAGGTATATTGGTAATGGGCAGCGGGAACGACGAAAATAATCCTACCGCCGGCACCCTTGACGAAAGTACCGACGTTGACCTTTGTACCAAAGCAGCGCAGAATGGTTATGTGGCAGCCATAGTTCAATACCGTAAAACACCTGGCCTGGCCGACTGGAATACCAGTGCACAAGAGATAGGCGAGGATTACAATAGCTGCATCACTGCCCTATCTGCCGAATTTAATGTAAATAAGAACAATTCTGTTGTAGGCGGCTACTCTTATGCCAGCTTTATGCTGCTTACTAACAGCGCTTATTACGATGATCTTAGTTATTGCAAAGGGCTGCTTGCCCCATGCGGCGGTACGGAAGCCACCGAATTTAAGATACCTATTTTTGCTATAGCCTGTAGTGGCAATAACGAGGGCGATTACTCGGGTATAGAACTTTATGAACACATAGATCCCAATTCGCCGATAAAAGCAGAAAGCAGCGGTGTTACAGATAATAGCTGCAATACACACTGTGGTGGCAACTGGACCAACCAGCTATATGCCAAGATGGTATCGTGGATGCCATGATCCATCTATTGCATACTTCGATTTATTAAACGATCAGTAATTATATCATGAAAATTAAAATGCTCATAAAAACGGCTTGCTTGGCGGCAATCATGCTGATAACTGCCTGTGGTAAAGACCAGGATACGGCTTCGGGCACCGCCGGCCTCACACAATATTATATTGCAGGGCAGTATAATTACAATCTTTCGCCAAGTGTAACCAATGTACCGATCCCTTATGCTATAATTTTAAACACTAATTCAGCATGTACTTTCGTAGATGCTATTTTTGGTGTTGTAAAGGGTAGTTATACTTATACCAATGGCCATTTGATTACTAACTTTGGCGGAACTGTGCTGCTTGTGGCCACTTTTGATTTTACGGTAGCTAATAATACGATTACCGGAGCTTCAACCGATGGCCTGGGCCTGCTTACCTATAAGCTTGAAAAGACACCTGCCAGCAATTCCTTTAGCAATAATGAATATACAGGCGCCGTTACGTTTACAGGCGGACGACATTCTTTTGCTTATCTTTCCTTTTCAGGCAGTCAATACAATATCGATCAAACTGGCTACAACACCCCCGACCAAGCTTATACGCTACAAAATAATGCAATAGCAACAACGACATTAAATGGCGTTAACAGTGTATTCGTATTTGACAATGGGGCGATAATGATGATGAGTTATAAGCCACCTGCTGTAGTTAACGGCGGTTCGGGTTATATATACGGTACCTTTACTAAATGAAAAAGTGCTGAAATTAGCTTACGAAAATACTGAAATCTAAAAATTGTTAACCCTACTCTAACGAGTGGGGTTTTTTATTTCACAAAAAAGCTGGTTTTATTACCTATGGTATAGGAAAATATTAACGGAATTTATTTTACAGGGTTAGCCAGGTAAGTTTGTTCATAGCTGAAACAGGCCGTAGCTTTTAACCTGGTCAGCTTTTTTGTATTTTCCATAGCCCACGCACAACACCAGGTATTAAAAAAAGGCAAATACTATTGCTTATCTTTGTATTATACAGCTATGCCTCAACCAACTATGAAATATATTACTACGGTGATTTTATTACTATGCCTGTTTTCCGCATTTGCTCAGAAAAAGCCTTCGGACAACCCGGACTCAATAAAGTTAAGATCGCTTCAAAAACTGGTTGATCAGTTCAAATACAAATCGCCCGCTAAAGCCACTGCTTATGCACAGCAAGGGCTGGCGCTGGCTATTAAAACCAACAATAAACCAGCAACCGGCAAGTTTTACGCGTCGCTTGGTGACATCAGTTTTGGTCAGCAAAAATTTGCCAAAGCTATAGCATACTACAGGCGGAACCTTAACCTGGCCAGGGAACAGTCTGATTCGGTGCGGATGGTGAGTACCTATAGTGCTATCGGGCTCACCTATGAGTACCAGGCAGATTTTTTATCATCCATGAGATTTTTTTTCAGTGCCCTTTCGATATCCGAAAGTATGAAAAAACACCCCCTTATTGACCTTATTTATGTAGATATAGCCACTGTTTTTCTCAACGAGAATAACAGTGCCAAGACTGTGGAATATATCAATAAAGCATTGAAGATGGGCAGCATCAGCTATATTGCAAAGGCCAAGGCCTATCAAGTTTACGGGGTATTAAATCAGAATACGCAAAAATTTCCAGAAGCAAAAAGCTGGTTTACCAAAGCGCTGAAAATATACCAGCATACAAAAGACAGTATTGGCCAGGCCACCATGTACAGCGAACTGGCCGCCAGTTATGGCAGTTCATACCCTGAAGATACCGCGTCCATCCATTACTGCTTTTTAGCGCGCTCGATATGGGATAAGATATATCCGCTCAATTATTATTCGGTAATGAACTTGCTCAACATAGCTACTAATTACTGGGATTTGGCTGGCACCATTGATACTCTAAAAGGCATTAAGAACCGGAAGGCCCTAAAGGCCGCAATGGTTGCCAAAGCCGACAGCGCTTTTAATAACACGCTTCTGTATTCAAGAAAAGCATTGACCAAAACCTTTACCATAATTATTTTAGATAGCCTGGCATCGGTGCAGGCCTACGAAGGAAAGTATAATGACGCATTGCGTAGTATCAGGTCGCTTGAAAAATTAAAAGACTCTGTTTTTTCGCAGAAGGATAATAATAAGATCGCTAACATAGAATCCGACCGCGAAATTGCCCAACGTAACAAACAGCTAGAAATAAACAAGCTGCAAATAGCCAACGAGCGCAAACAAGCCATCTTTTTAGCGGCAAGCTTTATCTTATTGCTTTGCATAGCGGCGCTTATCTATAACCAAAGCCGCCAGCGAAAGAAGGCCAACACAACCCTATCAGTACTTAACAACCAGCTAACCACTGCCAATGTGCAATTGGATGAGGCCAATAAAATTAAGATAAAATTCCTCAGCATACTTAACCACGACCTGCGCGGCCCGGTAGCGGGCTACCTTAACTTTATACGCCTGCAACGTGATGATCCCGACATGTTAGCCCCCCATGCTGCCGAACGTTTTGCCGCTCGATCAGAAAAAGTTGCCGAAAACTTGCTCGAGAAAATGGATGATCTGTTGTTGTGGAGCAAAGACCAGATGGAAAATTTCACCCCTCATCCAGCCAATGTTGCGGTAAAAGAATTGTTTGAATATATAGCCCGCTCAATGGTAACCGCTACCGGGATAAATCTTACCTTTAGCCAGTCGGATGGGATGCAGCTGTTTACCGATGAGAACTACCTTAAAACCATTATGCACAACCTTACCGGCAACGCGCAAAAGGCACTCAAAAATACACCCAATGGCGCTATTGAATGGAAAGCCTGGGAAAAAGATGGCATAACGTATTTTTCCGTTACCGATAACGGCCCAGGCGCCACACAACAGCAATTCGC
>Ga0206832_10099_pt2 | contig 20182 bp, 15 predicted proteins | sample Alteio_BWOrgCont_74_FD_152896 | JGI IMG/M metagenome (GOLD analysis project Ga0206832, IMG submission 152896) | Enriched cells from forest soil in Barre Woods Harvard Forest LTER site, Petersham, Massachusetts, United States -... | ecosystem: Environmental > Terrestrial > Soil > Temperate forest >... | reverse complement strand
GTTGGTGAAGATTGCAGTGTCTAATCCCGGGAAGTTGCGGATTGAATCCAAATCGAACCTGGGCGACTCAATAATCGTCTCCGACGGCGAAAGCACGTGGATGTACTTGAGCAGTTTGATGCAGTACACCAAGACGGCGGCGGCCAGCACTCCGGAAAATCTGGTGAAGTCGCTGGTGCCGGGAATGTCCAGCGTCATGGACCAGCTGAAGGCCAAGGATCCCTATGTGTCTTCGAAAATCACGGGAGAAGAGCCGGTGGAAGTGGACGGGCAAAAGATAGATTGTTACGTGGTGGAGGGTAGGCTGGACAAAGTTTCGCTGCCCGGTGGGATCGATATGACGGACGGAGTGCAGAAGGTCTGGATCGACAAGACGACCCTGTTGTCGTTAAAGCAGACCATGACGGCCACTATGACTGGTGGACCTTTGACGGCTCCGGCGCAAATGAATCAAGCGGTGACCGTCGTTTCCCAAAAACTTGACGCGGCGGTGCCCGACGCTACATTCGCGTTCACGCCCCCTGAAGGGGCCAAACTGGTCACCGAGTTCAAAGGGCCAGTCAAGGCAAATGCCGACCTGACTGGCAAGCCGGCGGCGGATTTCAAGCTGACATCCATCGCCGGGAAAGAATTCAGCTTGCAGGATCTCAAGGGAAAATTCGTGCTGCTGGACTTCTGGGCAACCTGGTGCGGGCCGTGCCGGCGCGACCTGCCGGCGGTGGAAAAACTACATCAGGAATTTCATCGGAAGGGGCTGGTGGTGCTGGGCGTGGACGGCAGAGAGGATTCGGAAACTGTGCAGCAGTTCCTGGCATCGTCCAAATTGAGTTATCCGATTTTGCTCACGCCGGACAGCGGAATGATACAGAGCTACAATGTCACCGCGTTGCCGACCGTGGTTCTGATCGATGCGGACGGTAAGATTGTCTATCATCATGTAGGCGCGGGCGGAGACAAAGCGCTGCGAGAAGCCCTGGCGCAGTTGGGGTTGGAGAGCGAACCCGTTCGCTGACGTGGGCCGAGGTTGGCAGGCGAAAGCGCCTACCCCACCGTGATACACAACAGTTTGCGGCGAGGTGGGGCACGTGCTTTCGCCCGCCAATGTGCTTTGGTCTCACAGGTGGGCAAGGGGCGCTGCACTTCGTCCGGCAGTGCTTTTCAAACTAATCAACTTACGCGGTGGTTTCGAAATTGCATCGGGCGCGGTATGCCCACGGCGAAATCGCAAACACTTTCCGTTGGCCTGCATGTGGCCGCGGTGGCATTTCTGTTGTTTTTGACGACGCATTCGGCGCCGTCACCCCCGCGAGTTCCGGGGCAGCATCGAATTGTGCCGCTGGCTCCGTTGCATAGAGTTTATCCGGACCAGGGGGAGCAGCATCAGGGCGGAAGCAATCAGACCATGTTGCCAGCCAGGCATGGAGCGCCGCCGCCCACGGCACGCACCACTTTTATCCCTCCTGAGTCGGTGCGCGATCCGAAGCTTCCCATGGCGATCACCGTGGCCTTCGATTCTCCGACGCTCCAGATTGACGCGAATAATATCGGCGATCCGTACAGCACGTTGGCACCGGGCGCGCTTGGCAGCCAAGGCCGTGATGGCATTGGTGACCGGGGATGCTGTACGGGAGTTGGAGACAACGACAAAGGAAAACCAGGCATCAACCGAGGTTCGGGCCATCGCATTACTCCACCCCAGCTCATTTACAAAGTGGAGCCTGAATTTTCCGAAGAAGCGCGCAGGGCCAAGTTTTCCGGGATGGTGATTCTGGCCATTGAAGTGGACGCAACGGGCCATGCGCGCGCTTTGCGTGTGCTCCAGAGTCCCGGCCTTGGCCTGGAGCAGAAGGCCATCGACGCGGTGACGCAATGGCGCTTCCGGCCGGGTTATCAGGACGGGAAACCGGTGGTAACTTCGGCTACTGTAGAGGTCAACTTTCGCCTGCTGTAAAAGACGCTAATTCCTCGATAGACGGGTTGGCTGCGCTCAGGCCATGCTAGAGACAAGTAACGGCGGCGGTGCATCCCCAGATCCGCAGGCAGTCCGGTTCACGCTCCCGGACGTTTGTGGAATTGCACCGCCGCCGTACTAAGGTCCCCTTGCTTACGCGCGGGGCTACAATGCGCGGGTATCGGGATACAAATGTTCTGTGCCGTAGCCCCGCACGTCAGAGTCTGTGTGAAAACTCCTCATCGCGTCCACATATCGCGCGTCGGGAACGCCTCGACTACTATGGGTCGTGGTTACGCGACGTTGTTTTCGAGTTTTCACACTGACTCGTCAGTGAGGGGACCAGCTTAGACCACAAGCTGCCAGGGTTTGCGATATTCGCGGGTCAGGAATTTGCGCGCTTCTGTTTGTTCGGTGGTCCATTTCTGCGAGTCCCAATCCAGACGTAGGCGGCTGCGATAGGCCACATTTCCCAGCAGACAAGTTGTGGTGGATCGCTGGCAGGTCTCGATATCGCTCATTGGTTTCTGGCGAGTCCGGACACACTCCAAAAAATTGGCCCAGTGGTTTGCGTTTCCTGAATCGGTGGCTTTTTCTTCGGCTGCCTCCATGGCTTCCGCGGGCGGCTTGCCGGTGATCTCCGGAACGATTTTGTAGCCTCCACGATCCAGAAACATGGTGCCTTTGCTGCCGCAGAACAGGATGCCGCCGCCCTTGCCAAACATGGACTGTCCATTGCCGGCACGGCGCTCATAAGTGGCCACAAATCCGCTCGGATATTTGTAGGTCACTTCGAGAGTGTCGGGCGTTTCGGTATTGTCCTTGAGCCAATACCTTCCACCCAACGCCGTGATCTCGGCCGGAACGTCTTCGTGAAAGGCCATCTGCACGATATCCAGCCAGTGCACGCCCCAATCCGTCATCATTCCGCCTGCATAATCCCAGAACCAGCGGAAGGTTGAAAAATATTTGTCTTCGGGATCCACGCCGAAGCGGTTGGCATTGTACGGGCGTTGCGGCGCGGGTCCTATCCACATGTCCCAGTCGAGCGTCGAGGGCGGCTCAGCATCGGGCGGATTTCCGTAACCTTCCTGCGGTTCGTTTCCGTAGTTCCAGGTGCGCACGAATGTGATTTGCCCCAAAGCCCCGGAGCGGACAATATCCACGGCCTTCTTGAAGTGCAGCGCCGAACGTTGCATGGTGCCGGCCTGCACCACACGCTGGTATTTTCGGGCTGCCTCCACCATCTTTACGCCTTCATCCACCACCACGCAGATTGGTTTTTCGACATAGACATCTTTGCGCGCCTTACAGGCTTCGACAGTCATGTAGGCGTGCCAATGGTCGGGAGTGGAAATGCAAACGATGTCGATGGATTTGTCGGCCAGCACTTCGCGGAAGTCCCGATAGGGCTTGGCCTGATTCTTGCTGTCGCGCACAGCCCAGTCAAGATTCCTTTGGAACACATCGCAAACCGCGACGGGAACCAGGTTTTCCTGTCCCATGGCGAAATGCAGGTTGGCGCGGCCCATTTTGCCCATGCCGATGAACGCGGCCGCGATTTTGTCGTTCGCGCCACGGACTTTGCCCGTGAAGAGCGAGGTGGTGAGCGCGGCGGCGCCGGCGGATTTCAGGAATTCTCTGCGGTCGGTCATGTTTGCTCCTTGCGTGGTAAAGCACCGCCATCACGGTCGCGGTTCGGAATGCATTTGGTAATATGACTAACGATCGTTACCGAGCCGCAACCGCAAGGGAGCGTAACGTCAACGAGGGTAAGCATTACCGCACTACTATGTTTACCAGTTTGTCGGGCACCACAATTACCTTTACTACTTGCTTTCCGTCGAGCAAGGGCTGAATCTTGGCATCGCTCAGCGCCTGCTTCTCTATCGTCTCCGGGGGCGTACCGAATGCGACGAACAGACGCCCGCGGACCTTGCCATTGACCTGGATCACGATCTCAGCTTCATCATCGCGAGCAAGATCGGGATCGTAGGCCGGCCAGGAGTGATGAAACACCGGACCGTTCTTGCCTTGCTCCTCCCAGATTTCTTCGGCCAAGTAAGGAGCGAACGGCTCCAGCATCAAGGTCAACTTTTCCAGAACCTGGGGCATTACACGGAGCGAAATCTGTTTCTCATTTTCTATGAGAACGTTCATGAGTTCCATTAGCGCCGCGATGGAAGTGTTGAAATGCCAGCGGCTTTCAAAATCGTCGGTGATGCGTTGCAGCGTCTGATGTAGTTTGCGGAGCACTTTGCGATCCGCGTCCGTTGGGTCGGGCTGGCCCTGACCCACGTTGCGCGTCACGAAACGATACACGCGCCCGAGAAAACTGAAGGCTCCATTGGCGCCGGCGTCGGTCCAGTCCATTTCTTTTTCAGGCGGAGCCGCGAACAGCTCGAAGACGCGGCCGGTGTCGGCGCCGAACCGTTCTATCATTTCGTCCGCGCTCACGACATTGCCTTTGGACTTGGACATCTTGGCGCCGTCCTTGATCACCATGCCCTGGTTGAAGAGGCGCTGGATGGGCTCATCATTCGTTACCAGGCCGAGGTCGCGCATCATCTTGGTCCAGAAGCGCGAGTAGATCAGGTGCAGAATGGCGTGCTCGATCCCTCCGATGTACTGATCGATAGGGAACCAGTAGGCGATTTTGGTTGAATCGAACGGGGCGCCGGAGTTGTGCGGATCGCAATAGCGATAGAAATACCAGGACGAATCGATGAAGGTGTCCATGGTGTCGCTCTCGCGGCGGGCGTCTTCGCCGCACTTGGGGCACTTCACGTTCATGAATTCCGGAACGTTCTCGAGCGGCGATCGGCCTTTCCCTGTGATGGCGATTCCGAGCGGCAGCACCACGGGCAGATCTTTTTCCGGCACCGGCACGATGCCGCACTTCGGACAGTAAATCACGGGGATGGGCGTGCCCCAATAGCGTTGCCGCGAGATTCCCCAATCCTTGATGCGATAGGTGATCGCGGCTTTTCCAAAGCCTTCCGCCTCCGCTTTCCGGGTCATAACGCGGCGCGCTTCTTCGCTCGGAAGGCCGGAGTATTCGCCGGAGTTTTCCACAATGCCGTCGTCCGCATAGGCTTCCTTCAGCGTGGCGGCATCCGCGAGCACGCCGTCCAGCGGGCGGATCACCGGACGAATGGGGATGCCGTATTGCTTGCAAAATTCAAAGTCGCGCTGATCGTGCGCTGGCACGGCCATGATGGCGCCCGTGCCATAACCCATCAGCACGAAGTTGCCGATCCAGATGGGGACTCTTTCGCCGCTGTAAGGATTGACGGCGTACTTTCCGGTGAACAGACCTTCCTTTTCCACATCGCCGCGATCTTTTGCGGCCCGCGAATCGATCATGCGCTTTACCTGCGCCTTCAATTCCGGCGACGCCAATTCGTGCACCAGAGGATGCTCGGGCGCCAGAATTACACATGTTGCGCCGTAGATGGTATCGACGCGCGTGGTGAATACGCGGATCGGCTGGCCGCTGCCTTCCAGCTTGAAATCGATTTCCGCGCCTTCCGATCGCCCAATCCAGTTGGTCTGCATCAGCAGCACGCGCTCGGGCCAACCGGCTTCGAGCTCGCCGATAGCGTTCAACAGTTCGTCGGCGTAATTGGTGATGCGCAAGAACCATTGCTCGATGGCGCGCTGTTCCACAGGGGTGCCTTCATGACGCCAGCAGCAGCCGTCCACCACCTGTTCGTTCGCCAGCACAGTCCCGCACTCATCGCACCAGTTGACCAGCGCCTTTTTGCGATAGGCCAACCCGCGCTCCAGCATCTTCAGAAAGAACCACTGATTCCAGCGGTAATACTCGGGATCGCAGGTGGCTACTTCGCGCGACCAGTCGTAACTGAAGCCCATGCGACGGTGTTGCCGCTTCATGTTCTCGATGTTGAACATGGTCCATTCGTAGGGATCGCGCTTGTTGAGAATGGCGGCGTTTTCCGCCGGAAGGCCGAAAGCATCCCAGCCCATCGGATGCAGGACATTGAAACCCCGCATCCGCTTGTAGCGGGCCAGCGCGTCACCGATGGTGTAGTTGCGGAGGTGTCCGATGTGCAGCGTGCCGCTCGGATAAGGCAGCATCTCCAGCACGTAGTATTTCGGCTTGGTGGAATTTTCCTCGGCCTTGAAAAGAGCGGAGTCCTTCCAGCGCTGCTGCCATTTGGTTTCTATCTGCTTGAAGTCGTACGGCTTTTCCGGCATAACTTTTTCAGTGTCTCGATGTTCCTTGCTTCGTCGCCTTCGTTATCGTTGGGCGTTTCGAGAATGAAGGCTTTGTTGCGGAGCTTGGGATGGTTCAGTATCCGGCGAAACCCTTCTTCTCCAATATAGCCGTGTCCGATGTGTTCATGCCGGTCGACGTGCGACCCAAGCGGCGTTTTGGAATCGTTGGCGTGGATCACCTTGACGTTCTCGATGCCGAGTACGCGGTCAATTTCGGCGACGGTTCGCTTGACGCCTGCCGCTGTCGCGACATCGTAACCGGACGCGTGGCAATGGCAGGTGTCGATGCAGAATCCAATGGTGAGATCGGTAAGTTCGGCGGCGAACTGCCGCATGATGGCCAGTTCTTCGAAGCGGCTGCCAAGAGCGGCGCCGGCGCCGGCCGTGTTTTCGAGCAGCACGGTCAGCTTTTTCGAATGCAGACCTTGCGCGGCCTCGGCCAGCGATCGAACGACGCTGTAGATACCTTGCTCCACCGAATGTCCCTTGCAGTTGCCCGGATGCGCCACCAGGTATTCCGCGCCGATTGCCAGGGCCCGCTCGATCTCGCCGCGGAACGCAGCCGCGGATTGCGCGCGCAGGGATTCCGTGCAGGAGGCGAGATTGATGAGGTAATTGTCGTGGATCACGAGCGGGTAAAGATCGTGCCGGTCACGCGCACGGTGGAGCAGGCTTACTTCACTCTCAGTCCGGACCGAGGCGCGCCACTGGCGCGGGCTGGACGAAAAAATCTGGAACGTGTTCGCGCCAGCTTGAGCGGCCGTCAGCGCGGCGTTCTCCAGCGACTTGCCGATAGATGTGTGGACGCCGATGCGCAAGGGGAGATTGTAACGCACGCGCTCCGCCGAAAAAACGCTCGGATTACTGTGGGGCGGACCCCCTGGTCCGCAGCCGACGCCCACGTCGGCCTGCTTCTGGAATAGCGGCAGACCGAAGAGCGGGTCCAGGGGACCCGCGCGGGCCTGGGGGTCCGCCCCACGGCTGCCAGCCCAGCAGATAAGTCAGCGGAAGCCGATATCGTCTTTGACCTTTTCCATCCAGTTATAGACTATGGGGCAATAATTGGTGCGATCCACGAACTGCCACATCCGGCTGGCGATGGAGCCGTGGCCCCGAACCAGGTGCGGAAAGTTGGCGCAATTATCTGGCCGGCCCTCGTAGACGGTGCACAGGTTGTCCTTCAGAAACACACAGCCGTTGGCATCGTGCTTCAGGATCAGCTCATTGTCCTCGGCGGCTCGCATGCTGTAATCCCGCAGAAACTCTTCGCGCGTGACTCCCAGAAATTTGGATAGCTTTTCGATATCGCGTTCGGTGATTTCGGTCTCGGTAACGCGACAGCAGTTGGCGCACTTGGTGCAATCGATCTGGGCCTGGATCTCCTCGCCGAAGCGACGCAGACGGCGATCCGAATGGCGGTGATTCTTCAGATAGGCGCGGAAGCGGAAATTCTCGTCGCGCTTCTGGCGGCCGATGCGGGCGATCTGAACCAAGTCGGTAAGCATGCTCTCTTACAATAAAGTATGACTCCGGAGACCCAAGAATTCTACCGCATTCAAAAGTTGCCGCCCTACGTTTTCGCGGTGATCAACGAGATGAAGGCGAAAGCGCGCGCGGCGCAACTGGATGTAGTGGACCTGGGGATGGGCAATCCGGACGGCGCCACGCCCGAGCCAGTGGTGAAGAAGCTGATTGAGGCGGCCAAGAATCCGCGCAATCATCGCTATTCTATGTCGCGCGGCATCCCGCAATTGCGGCTCGAGATTGTGAAGCATTACCAGGCGCGCTACGGCGTAGAGCTGGATCCGGAAGCCGAGGCCATCGTAACCATCGGCGCCAAGGATGCGCTGGCGCATTTGTTGTTCGCCACCATCGGACCCGGCGACGCGGTGGTTTCACCCAATCCGGCTTACCCCATTCACCAATACGGCGTGATCATGGCGGAGGGCCACGCCTGCATGCTTCCCATGCCGGATCCGGCGACATTTCTCAACGGCCTGGAGCATCTGTACAACACTTCATCGCGCAAGCCGAAGCTGATTCTGATTTCGTTCCCCCACAACCCAACCACGCATTGCGTGGACCTGCAATTCTTCCGTGACGTGGTTCAAATGGCCGCGCGGCACGGAACCATGATCGTGCACGATTTCGCTTACGCCGATATTTGCTTCGACGGCTATCGCGCACCGAGCATCCTGGAAGTGGAGGGAGCCAAGGAGATCGCGGTGGAGATCTATTCGCTCTCGAAGAGTTTCAACATGGCCGGTTGGCGCGTGGGTTTCTGCCTGGGCAACCGGAAGCTGATCGCGGCGCTGGCGCGCATCAAGAGCTATCTGGACTATGGGATTTTTCAGCCCATTCAAATTGCGTCGATCATCGCGCTGCGGGAGTGCGGCGGCGCGACGAAAAAGATCTGTGCGACGTATCAGGAGCGCCGGGATGTGCTGGTAAAAGGATTGAAGCGGGCGGGTTGGCCGGTGGAACCGCCGCGCGGATCGATGTTTGTGTGGGCGCCGATTCCGGAGCGGCACCGCGCGCTTGGGTCGCTCGAGTTCGCGAAATTGCTGATGGAGAAAGCGCTGGTGGGCGTATCGCCGGGGATCGGGTTCGGGCCGCTGGGCGAAGGTCACGTAAGATTCGCGCTGGTGGAGAACGAGCATCGGATCAAGCAGGCCACGAAATCGATCCAGCAGTTTTTGAGGAAGTGAAGAGGCCGACGTGGGCGTCGGCTGCGGACCTGGGGGTCCGCCCCACAAGCCGGCCCCTCACAGTCATATGTGGGTTTCGTGTAGGCTGACCATATGGCCGCTGTTTCGGATTCGCCCCCGGCGCGCATCGTCGATTTGCGGGAGTTGCGGCCCGGGGATCTGGACGCGCTGTTACTGGAAGAGTCTCAAACCTGGTACGAGACGCTGGATTGGGATTTTCGCGCTTCGGCCGCGCTGGTCCGCCGCTTCCATGATATGCAGGCGCTCAACGGCGCCGCGCTATTGATGAACGGATATCCGGTGGGCTACTGCTATTTCGTTTCCGAGGAACGGAAGGGGCTGATCGGCGACCTGTACGTGATGAAAGATTTCTTCACGCCGGAAAACGAAGCGGTCCTGCTGGAATCCGTGGTGGACCGGCTGATAGCAACCTCTTTCGTCAAGCGTATTGAATCGCAGCTGATGATGTTGCGCACCGGGCCGTCAATCAGGTTGCCGCAGCGCCAGCATGTGCGCGGGTATCTGCGCAATTTCATGGAAGTGGATCTCGCCGCGGCGGCGCAATTGAAGGAGCGGAAGATTCCGCAGTCGGTACTGATCGACGGCTGGACGGAGCGCAAACAGGACGACGCGGCAGGGCTGATCGTGAGCGCGTACCAGGGACACATCGACAGCCAGATCAACGACCAGTACCGTTCGCCCGCCGGAGCGCGCCGTTTTCTGCTCAACATCATTCAATACCCCGGCTGTGGGAGCTTTTTTCAGCCGGCATCGTTCGTGGCTCTGGATGCTTCCACCGGAAAATTGGTAGGGATGCTGCTGAGCAGTCTGGTGCATGCGGACATCGGCCACATCACGCAGGTGTGTGTTTCTCACGCGACCCGCGGTACCGGAGTGGGCTACGAACTGATCCGGCGCTCGCTCGAAGCGCTAGCCAAGCACGGCTGCCGCAAAGCCAGCCTCACGGTAACCGCGGCCAACACGGACGCGATACTGGTCTACGAGCAGATGGGGTTTCGCCAGACGCGGGTTTTTTCGGCGTACGTCTGGGAGGGTTTCTAGTTCATCGTTTCCGGGTTGGCCCGCGGGCAACGCACCTCTACCACGCGGGGGATCTCACTCAAATTCAGCCTCATTCTGGCCGGGCGCGCTCCACCACCAAAACATTGAAACTGCCCGGCTTCGATTTCGGCCGCCCGCCGCCGCTCGATGCGACCATCTCTGCCGCGGAGAGAAACAGGCGCTTGCTTTTGGGATCGAAGGCCATGGTTTTGGCGCTTTTCTGAGTTTGAATATCGCCGACGGATTCGTATTGGTCCGGAGTTTTCTCTCGAATCACCGAGACCGTCCCATCTCCGTTGGAAGCAAATATTAACTTGTTGTCGCGATCAAACGCCACCGCGTCCACGCGATCGCCGATCGGGAGCGTGGTGATCACTTTGCCGTTCGTTGCATCCATCACGGCCAATACTTTGCTACGGCAGCCGATGAACAGCCTCGAATTCGATGCATCGATGGCCAGGCCGGTGGGGGTTTTACATCCGGTGATTGGATATTTGTGCTTGACGGCCAGGCTCTCGGGATCGAAATTCACCAGTTGGGCGGATTCCTCCAGATTCACGAACCCATTGCCTTTTCCATCCACTACACCGGCTTCCGCGCCGCCTCCCAATTTGACTTCGCCGATCACAGCTTCCTTCGCGGGGTCGATGGCGGTGATTACTTCCGCGTCTCCATGGCAGACCAACACGCGCTTGGTTTTGGGATCGTAAAACACGAAGTCCGGATCCTTGGCCACCGGAATTTTCTTGATAGTTTTGAATGTTTCGGTATCAAAGACCGAGACGGTTCCATCTCCGCCGTTGGTAATGAATCCGCGGTGCAATTCCGGAACAATGGCCGTGCCATGCACGCCGGGCGTAGGTTCCACTTTCCCAAGTAATTTGCCGGAATCCGCATCCAGGACGTCCATCTCGGTTCCATGGGACACATACAGCCGATTCGACGAGCTGTCGAACACAATGTAGTCGAAGCCGCCATCGCCGGGCACGGGGTATCGCTGGGTTAGCTTAAAACCTGGAGCATCAGCGGCGGATGCCCAGACAGCAAGCAGGACCAGCGGGAAAAATCTGGCGATTTTGAAAGTCATTCGCTTAGCATAACGGGCGAACCTGAAATTGGCCTTAACTCCCGGCTCAGCGCTCCAGCGAGCTCCAGCGCAGCCCGGCGCCCACGGTTCTGCTGTAGAATTCCCGCTGGATGGGCCAGATTGGAGTACCCATATAGAAGCCGAAGACCTCATTCGTCAAGTTCTCGCCGTAGAGCACCAACTTGAATCCTTTTGGCAACTGATAAGTGGCCTGACCATCGACTTGAAGATGACTGTACAGGTAAGTGTCCCCGTTCGGACCAGTGAGCCCCAGCGGCGCGCCATCCTGGAAGTTATACGAGTAGATGCTGGCGCCGTTGTACGTTAAGCCCACGCCGATGTAGAGTTTGCCACGGTTATAGTTCGGGTACAGATTCCAGTTATTGGGGGCTTGACGCATCAGCGGCGGATGATCCGATCGTCCCGGAAGCCCAAATGTCGCGGACGTGGTCCAGGAATAATTGCCGGAGAAGCCTAACCCTCCCAGGAATCCAGGCAAGAACGACCAGCGCTGCTCGTAGGCGATCTCCCAGCCCCAGACGTAGGCGCTGCCCGCGTTGATGGGCTGAGTTTGAATGAAGCTTTCCGGAAAACCTGGATACATCACATTGTCCGTCTGATAGAGGGCGTAGGGATTTCGAATGTCTTTGTAGAAGAGACCGGTGGTAAACAATCCCAGAGGTTTTAGATATTGCTCGAACATGAGGTCATAGTTGTTGGAAAACGTGGATTTCAGGTTGGGATTGCCGATGCTGGCGGTGTTACCGGTGTTAAACCCGGGGCTCTGGCTCGCTATGGTTAGCGATAGATTGGGCGCCAGGTCGCCGAATTGCGGCCGGGCTATTCCTCTGCCATACGAAAGCCGGAGCGCGGAGTCGCTCCACAATCCCATGCGGAGTTCGGCGCTGGGCAGCGTATTCACGTAGGTGTAGTTCTTCGTCAAGCTGGAAAGGCCCAGGAAATTCCCTGAGCCGTCCTCCGACAGCACGGGGGCGAATACATTTTCCGTGGTGCTCTCGAAACGAACGCCCGTGTTCAGCCGGAACCGGCCGAAGCTGATGGTGTTCATCACATACCCCGCTCCGATGCGCTCCACCAGGTTGTAATCCCCGCCGACGTTGTTTACCAGTGTCTGGATGGAGTTCACCGCGAAAGCGCTGGGGTCGCTGTTGTAGGCGCTTTCAATCGAGTTGAAGTTGATAGCGGGCGGAGCCTTGTAGGCTCCGGAGTAGAAGTTGGTCACGGTCTCTTTCAGCGGAAACGCGGTTAGCGGAAATGACGCGGGATTGTTGGCGTTGTACGTGATGTCGTCATCTTCCGAGAATTTATGTGCATTTCGAACCTTGCCGCCGATTTCGAAGGCTCCGGAGTGTCCATTCCAGTTGTATTGCTTTACCCAGTTGGCGCCGGCCTGCAAGTTAACTTGCGGGCTATAGCTATGATCGACGTCGAATTGTTGAAGCTGATATTGCGTCGGATCGTAGATGTTGACACCGTTTTGAACGATGAATCTGGGCAGGTACGGATTGCTGAAATTCAAACCGTACTGGACGGCATTCAGCGGAGAATTTGATGGCGGAAGGAACTGGGCACCGCCGTATCCGTGTTGATCCTCCGCGGAACGCGATGCCGAGATGTTCCAGCTGAAAGTGGAGCTTTGGAAATTGTGCTGGCCTCCAGCTACCAGGCTTCCGATCACGTCGATGGGGCGGCGAAGATCGGTACTGTACGACGCGGTGCCGTCCATTCCACCTTGCGTTGGCGAGGTTGTGAAGCTGTTGATGGTTGGCGTGACTACCCATTTGTCCCCAAAATTATCAAAATGCGAATAGAGACCGCGGACATAAATGCTGGAACTGTCGCCCAACTTGTAGTCGACGGCGCCGCTGAAACCATACCGCGTGCGGTAATAGGTGTACAGGCGGATGTCCTCGGTCGGGAAGGTCCCGAAGTATTGCGCGTTTGCAGCCGGATTGCCGCAGTTGCCAGGAGAGCATTGTATAGCCGTGGGCGCGGGCTCGAGGTCATTGATGCCCCGGCCGTTCCAGTCATACGATCCTCCGAAAATGACACCCAGCCGTTTCTCTTTGCCAAAGCGCTGGCTGACGGTGCCAGTGAATGTGTCCATCCCGCGGCCGTTCTGAATGGGTGTGTACGCCCCCAAGCCGTATAACGAAATCATCGGCTGATCGCCGGCGGTCTTGGTGCGTACGTTCACCGATCCGCCGATGCCGTCGGCGTCCATGTTGGCCAGCAGTGTCTTGTTGACCTCTACCGACTCCACCAGGTCCGACCCGATAGTATCCAGCTTGATCTGCCGCACGCCGGATTCAGGCGCCGGAACATTCACGCCGTCGATCGTCACGTTGTTGTAGTACGGCTGCGTTCCGCGAATCTGAACGTATTTCCCCTCGCCTTCATCCCGTTCCAGGCTGACGCCGGGAAGACGTCCGATGGCGTCCGCGACGTTGGAGTTGGGAAGGGCGGTAATGATCTCGGCCGGCATCACTTGCAGAATATTCTCGGCGGTGCGTTCGCGATTGATGGCTTCCGCCTCGGCATGGACCAGAGGACTCTCCGAGGCTACCGTGATGGATGAAGTGGTGGATGCTACCTGCATTTCTACTTCTGCGCGGGTGACTTGGCCGGCCGTTACCTTGATTTCTTTGGAGTAGGGCGCCATGCCGACATAGGAAATGCTCAAGGTGTAGGCTCCCGGCGTTACGTCGGCGATGCTGAATTGGCCAGTGTTGTCGGACACGGTTTTCTTGCCCACCGGCTGCAGCTCCACGCTGGCCCCTTGCAAGATCGCGTGAGCGGAATCAGTGATCAATCCCGTGATGACGCCTTTGCGCTCCTGAGCATCAGCGCCGCGCAAAGCAATCAACAGAAGTGTTAGACAAATAGCGTATGTGCGCATCCCTGTTCTCCAGTTCTGAGTTTTCGCGGAACCTTCGGGCTGAGAAGGAGCTAGTTTGGCAACGTGGGGTTAAGCGAAATTGACAAACAGATAACGGTCCGATGACGGAATAATTTCATGTAATTTTCAGATTGGTATTAACCGAACACGGGAGACGTTAGATTCCGTGATCAGCCAAACTGGGGCATCTCACCCACTTGCCCAAACTGGCGATGTGGAATCAGCGGTTTGCAGAGCGTAGCTTTGGCGGTTGGGATGCATCGCCTGAGCTCAAGGACCTGTTTGCGTACCTTCAGAAGTGTGTTGCCGGTGGACGTTTTTGTACCTGGTTGTCCGCCCTCGGCCGATACGATATACAAGGTGCTGTCGGATTTGATTACCGGCCACAAGCCGGAGGGGAAATCCGATCTGCGCTTTGGCGCCTGACGAGGAGTTCATCTCGCAACAAATTGTTGGCCGTCGTCGCCCAATTGGATGGTCACTTTGGCGTGGCCTTCGATACATCACGCAACTGCTCGACGTCATTTTCGTTTTTCACACTGATTCGTTGGTAAGAGGACACACCGTAGCCCCGCACGTGAGTGAGGGGACCTGTTCTTACCCATGAGAATATTCGCCGTCACGCGCACCATCCCATATGGCTATCTCGCTGTCCGATCACGTCATGGTCTTTGACGGGACGCTTTCATCAGAACATTGCCAGAGGCTCATTGATCGTTTCGAGTCTTCGATCGAGCAGGAGACCTGCCGGGTCGAGAAAGGCTATAGCTTTACGCAACTGAACGTTACCGAGAAGTGGCCGGATGAGAACAAGACGCTAGTTCCGGTCTTTCTTTCCTATTTCAATAAGTATCAAGTTGCGTTAAATGCGCGCTTCTGGCCTCTGACCTTTTGCTTCGAGAATTTGCGCGTCAAGCGCTACCTCCCCAACGGCCGGGATTTCTTCCCGCTGCATGTGGATGTTATGGGTCAAACGGCGGCCAAGCGGTTCATGACCGCCTTCATTTACTTGAACGCTACGGAAGGCGGCGGTGAGACGGTGTTTCCCAACCTTGACATTTCCATCACGCCTGAGCCTGGCAAGCTTCTCGCTTTTCCTCCCATTTGGCTATTTCCTCATGCGGGGCGTGCGCCCACGTCCGGCCCCAAATATATCCTGCACACCTATCTCTGTTATCCGTTGTAGGGCGCGGGGTGGATGGATCAGATCAGCAGACCGTACAGCAGCGCTTTCCAGCGGGGAATATCGATTTCCCAATGAACCAGCGCGGGGCTCTTCTCCAGCAGCGGCTGCCAAACCGGACGATTGCGCTCGTCGCCGGCAACGTTTAGCCGATCCACCACGGTCATGCCGCGCGTGAGTTCACTGTCTGTTTCCACGTCAACGTAGTGGCGGCTCGCGCGTGTTGAGATAGACGGATCCAGTGCAATGGCCATGGCGGTAGGATCGGGCAGGCAGATTCCGATCTCACCGGTCTGTAGGCGGTTCGCTTCCATGGCGGTGCGGTTGCAGTTGATGGCGAAGCGAGCGAGCTCGGTATCGAGCGATAGAACATGCTTGATATCGGTGGCGCTAAGGTTCGCTTCACCGCGGCAAAGATGCCATCCAACCAGCTCAATAGGGAGGCCGGAGCGCAGGACGGCACGCGCAGCTTCCGGATCCACCCACATGTTGTATTCAGCGGCCGGAGTGACGTTGCCTTCGGTACAGGGATTGCCGCCCATGACAACGCAGCGGCTGACATTTTTGACGATGTCCGGCGATCGGGCCAGAGCGAGTGCGACGTTGGTGAGCGGTCCAAGAGTCACCAGGACGATGCCGGGGTTGGCGGAGACCACGTCGACGATGGCATCTACGGCGTGCCTCGATTCAGGCTTGCGTTCCGGAGCCGGATAGTTTTGATCGCCCAGACCGTCACGTCCGTGGAACCACTGGGCGCTCTGGTGCTGGCGCAACAGCGGGCGCGCCTCGCCGGAATAAATGGGGACGGACGATGCGCACAACTCAGCGGTGTAGAGCGCATTGCGCGTGGCTTGTTCAACCGGGACGTTACCGGCTACGACAGTGATCGCTGCCACGTCAACAGCAGGCGATCGCAGCGCCATGATAAGCGCCACGGCGTCGTCCGATGCGGTGTCGGTGTCGATAAGAAAAGTTCGCTGCACTATTTGGATTTTACTGGGCGTCCGGAGATTTGGCGTTTTTGTTCCCGTTCAGAAAGCGGTCAAACCAATACAACTGCCAGTTGAGGCTCTCCACCAGGTGCTTGGGCTCGCCGGTGCGCGTCAGATTGTGATTCTCCCGAGGGAAGATGACCAACTCGGCGGTCACGCCGTAATGCTTCAAGGCGCGGAACCACTGCTCACCCTGTTCGATGGGCACCCGATAGTCGTTGTCGGAATGGAGAATTAAAGTGGGAGTTTTCACGTTGGCGGCGTACTTCAGCGGCGACGCGTTCCAGTACTGATCGAAATCATCGAACAAAAACCCTCTGAAGTCGTCTTGGTGCCCGTAGGCGCCGTCGCGCGTTCCGTCATCGCTGATGAAATTTGAGACGCTGCGCAGGGTGACCGCCGCTTTAAAACGATCGGTGTGGCCCACAATCCAGTTGGTCATGTAGCCGCCGTAGCTACCGCCGGTCACGCCCAGCCGGTCCCGATCGATCCACGAATTCTGCTGCAGCACCGCGTCCACTCCGGCCATAATGTCCTGGTAGTCCATGCCGCCCCAATTGTTGACGATACCGCGCTCGAACTTCTGTCCATAGCCGGTGGATCCGCGCGGGTTGCAAAAGAAGACTGCATAACCGCGCGCGGCATAAACCTGAAATTCGTGATACCAGTCCACCCCATATTGTCCCGCGGGACCCCCATGAATGCTGAGGATCATCGGATATTTTTTGCCGGGCTGGAAGCCGAGCGGCTTCACCAGAAAACCGTCGATGGCCCAATGATCGGAACTTGTGTAGGGAATCCGTTCCACCTTTGCCGGGTCGAGTTCGGACCACAATTTCGCGTTGACGCGAGTCAATTGGCGTTCACCGCTGCCGTCCAGGCGGGAGACGTAAAGATCGTCAAGGTGGCCAAAATCGTTGGCGAGATAGGTCATCACGCCGGTCTTTTCACTAATGTCGAATCCGTGAACGGCGCGCTCGCCCTGAGTGATGGGAGCGACGTGTCCAACTAGGTCCACGCCAAAGATCTGAACTGTGCCCTTGAATCCTGATTCGAAACGTAAGCTGTCCGGCCCGTGGCCCCACTGCAGCGCGCCCGGAATAAGATCCAGGTTCTTGACCACCAACCGCGACCTCGCACCAGCCTGGGCATCCGCGCCGCCGTTGGCATCCGCCCCGTTAGCATCCGCAATGTAGAGCTTTGGAAACTCCCGGCGAGCGGTCTTGCCCGCGAAAATAATCTGGCGGCCATCGGACGACCAACGCGGAGAATCGTCCTCAAACGCGTGATCGGAGATCTTGGTCAGCGATCCACCCGAAGCCGGGATCACCCACACGTCGGTGTTGTGACCGTCGTCATATTCCTGGCCGGTCCGATCGGATACAAATGCAATGCGCGCGCCATCCGGCGACCATTGCGGATCGGTATCGTTCCAGTCTTCACCCGAAGTAATTTGCTGGTCTTTTCCAGTAATCGCATCCAGCACCCAGAGATGGCTGCGTTTGTCGTCGTACCAGCCGGTGTCGTTGAACTTGTACAAGATGTGCCGGTAGTGGCGGACATCGCTGGGGCGCGCGCCGGGCGCGATCTGATCGCTGGGGCCGGTGCGGCTGACGGCGACGAACCGCTTGCCGTCCGGCGACCATTGAAACACGGTGACGCCGTTCTTCAAATGACTGGCGACTTGGGCTTCTCCACCATCCAACCTGAGGATGCAGATCTGCGGCCGGGCAGGTTCGGCCGGCGCGGCCGCGGCGCTCGAAGCCGGCTCAGGCGCTTCCGTAGTGCGAGCCGAAAGAAACGCCAGGCGTGAACCGTCGGGGCTCCAGCGCGGAGAATTCGAGTTGAAACCCTCAGCGGTGAGACGGCGCGGAGCGGAAAGGCCATCCATCGCAAGCAGCCAGATGGACGAATTCCGCCGATTCTTTTTCTGATCGATGGCGGTGAGGACGTAAGCCACCTGGCGCCCATCCGGCGAGATTCGCGCATCGTTGATGAACTGAAACGCGAAATAATCCTCCGGAGTGATCCCGCGGTTCGCAAGCGCCGTGGTGGAGAGAACCAGAATCAGGCTGAGTAGACGCATTCGCTTACCAACCTGGGCGATTTTCAAACCGGTAGGGGATCTGGTCCGTATCGATGGGAAGCCGGTACACATCTGGATCGTCGTGCTGATACGCGCGCGTGGGCATACTGACGAACAGCGCGTCGGTGGTCCCAATGTTCTCGTGCGCGTGAAAGACGTAGGCGGGAATCACCATCAAAGTGCGATCTAAGTCAGTACGATAAATTTCATTCACCATGCGGTAGGTGGGCGAATGCGGCCGGCTGTCGTAAAGCACCACCTTCACCTGTCCCTGGCTGATAAAAATGCGGTCGTCATGCAGATGATGAACGTGCCAGCCTTTTATCTTACCGGGACGGATGGTGAATTGACAGACGTAAACCACCGGCGCTGCGAGCGGCGCCCCAAATGGAGTATGAATCTCACACATTGTTCCGCGATCATCGACATGGGTGACGGCGGATCTGACGATTACCCCATCGATGAGCCGCGTCAACTGCTGCCCATCTACTGTCACGGTTTGTTGGTCCTTCTTAGGACTGGTACCGGTCATTTTCTTCTTACTCCATAGCTCTTACTCTAACCCTCGAAATTTGCGGTAGTGCGATATGTGCCAGCCCGGCGTGTGCGGAGTGGGCGGCGGCGGAATGAGCGGCGCGTACATGGGAAGCCGCCGCAAATGTACCCAGGCGATGTCCAGCGCTTCCTTCAATTGAAACCAGCGATGTTTCCGGATTCGGTCGAGGTAGATCTCCTGCTCCCGGCAAGGTTTTTCGATATACGCATTCTTCCACAGAGTGGAGTGGAACATGTAGACCGTCAGTTCGTCGGTCGACGCAAACCGGAAGCCAGCCAGGTAAGCCTGATATTGGAACTCACACTCGGGATTCCGCCAAACGGTGCGATAGTCCTTTAGATCGCCGATTCGCTCATAGACTTCCCGGACGTACATTAAGGACGAGTGAGGCGAGCACTTCACCGGATCAAAACCGGCTTTTGGATGGATTGGAGCCACCACGCGGTAGTTACTGTGCTCCGGGCCCCTCATCTCCGCCAGGGCCATGGCAATGTCGGCACGCCTGGACCGAAGAGTGCCTAGCAACGTGCGAAGATGTTCCGGGTGCCAGATATCGTCGTGGCAGAGAAAGGCGATGTAGCGCCCGCGCGCCATGCGAAGGCCGGCGTTGTTGGGCGCCGATTGATGGCCGGCGTTGGTGGGAAGATTCTTCCACTGGATGCGCGCGTCACCGAACGATTTCACAACGGCTTCCGAGTCGTCGGTGCATCCATCGCCTACCACCAGCAGCTCGAAATTCTGCTCGGTCTGCCACAGCACGCTGTGGATCGCGATCCGCAAGACGTTGCTCCGGTTGTAGGTGGGCATGATGATGGTTATCAAAGGTTGCCCGGAAGGGAGTTCGCGTTCGACACGCAGCTGGGGCCGCGGGCGAAATATGTACTTCACAGATCGGCCGACGAGGCTCCTCAGTTCCTTGTAACTAAGGTACTCAATGACGCGTTGATCGCCGGTGGTAGCGCCGCTAGGTTTCAGTTCAGGGTATAGTTTAGCGCACTACTGAATACCTTCACTGCCGGCTTGGGCGTGCCGTCGGCGTGGAACAGTCCGTAGCTCGCCTCTGGATCCGCGGAATCGCTGGCATCCCGGAGCGTATACCAATACACGCGTTCGATGTAGGGAATCTGCGATAGCACTGTCCGGGCGTGGCCCAAATATTCGGCCTGCCAAGCCTCCGTTACGGAGCCGGGACCCTCCGTATAACAACCCATTTCGGTAATCCAAACCGGCTTCCCGATGTCGCCGTTCCGGTCCATTACATATCGAATTCCGAGCAGCGCGTCGGCGAGCCAATCGTCCAGTGGGCCCGTGCCGTAGGCGTGATAGGCAACGGCATCAAAGGAAGCTCCGCCTCCCGCTTGATAGATCGCGCTGAGGAAAGCAGCGGCTGCTATC
>Ga0206832_10120_pt1 | contig 20308 bp, 15 predicted proteins | sample Alteio_BWOrgCont_74_FD_152896 | JGI IMG/M metagenome (GOLD analysis project Ga0206832, IMG submission 152896) | Enriched cells from forest soil in Barre Woods Harvard Forest LTER site, Petersham, Massachusetts, United States -... | ecosystem: Environmental > Terrestrial > Soil > Temperate forest >... | reverse complement strand
TGCCTGACAACCCGGCGGATAGGTGGGGCCTGTTAGCCAATACCAATTTTGTGATAGGTGATAACGTGTGGACGGCTATGGATTATCTGGGAGAATCAGGCATCGGCAGATATTTTTACGAAGGTGACCCAACCGAGCCGGTTGATAGCACAGGCAAGCCCATCCGTATGGCTAATGATAAGCTGTATCCATGGCATGGTGGTGTTTCAGGTGATCTGGATATATTAGGTTTCAGCAAACCGGTAGCACATTACCGGAATATTGTTTGGAACAGGGGCGAGAATATATACATGGGTGTTCGTCAGCCTGAGATGAAGAATGATCATAAACTGATAGAAACCGGCTGGACTATTTACCCGGTTTCAGAAAGCTGGACCTATCCCGGCCAGGAAAATAAACCAATGGAAGTTGAAGTTTATACGCGTTATAGCAAGGTATCGCTTTACCTGAATGATCAGCTGATAGAAACCAAAGATGTTACCCCAAAAGATAAGTTTAAGGTAACCTTTACTGTGCCTTATGCGGCCGGTGTAGTAAAAGCAGTTGGTCAGGCAGATGGAAAAGAGGCGCAAAGTGCCCAGTTGGAAACGGCCGGCCCTGCAAAGGGCATACGCTTAACAGCCGACAAAAAAATATTGAAAGCCGATGGACAAGATCTATGTTTTATAACGGTAGAGATTGTTGACAGGGACGGCAAATTACAACCCAACTCAAACGACAGGATAAAATTTAATATACAGGGAGTAGGTACTATTCAAGGCTTAGGCAATGCCAACCTGAAGGGCGAAGACGCCTATGTAGGCACGCAATGCGATGTACTGAATGGCCGGGCGCTTATTGTACTGCGCTCAACAAAAGCGGCTGGTACATTGGTGCTTAACGCGCAGTCGGCGGGGTTAAAACCGGCGGTGTTGTTGTTGAGTACAGCGAAGTAGGGATTATTTACAGATAATAAAAAAAAGCGTTTCTGATTGAGTTTGGAGGCGCTTTTTTTGTTCAGATAATTGATGGTATGGCGTCACCCTGAGCGTTAGTCGAAGGGTGAGCGCAGAGGCCTTTGCCCACATACTTCGACTACGGTCAGTATGACGCCTATTTTAAATCCGCTTTTTGTTGGTCTGCACTTTGTTGGTGTTGTCACCAACAAACTCTTACCTTACAATCACTTCAATCTGCAACACTTTAGGCGTATTGCCAAAGCGCGGGCCTCCAAAATCTGTTTCATCACCATTAAGGATGCGAAGAGATTTAAATTCGCCATTATCATAGCTTCCTTCTTCCACTTTGAGGTATTGCCATGCTTTGTCTTTGTTTTCACCAGTAGGGTGGAAGGTGATACGGCAACCGGTACCTATCGCCATAAATTTATTGTCACCCAGTTTAACTATCATTACTTTGCCCTCTGATGGCGCGTCGGCTTTTATAGTGTTTTCCCTACCACTGCCGAATGCTACGGTAGCCTGCCATGCGCCAAGGTTGATGGTTTGTTCGGCATGATCCTCTTGCTCCACTACCGCTTTTATTTTGCCTTCAAAGGCCCATTGTGCCAACTCGCGCATCATAGGTTTAATGGCAGCATATTCCTGCGCGTAAGGTGCGAGGCGCTTGCTCAGTTCTTCGGGTGTTGAACCATGCCCGTTATCATCTATCCCGAAAGGAGAAAATCCTATACCTCCACGAGCGATAACCGGATAAATATATTTTGCATTATCAGCAATTAAGCCAGCCTCGGGTACAAAAAGAGTATTATCGGGGCGGTCATATAATTCAAGTATTTTTAAAACACGTTCACTACCTGATAAATAAATATCCGGCGCCAGCAGATCAATTGCCGGTGCAGCCACTTTCCATATCGGTATCACGTTATCAGTTGGTCCGCCGCTTTCATAAGTGTTGGAATGTGGGTTCGTAAGCGGATCGCGCAGGGCGGCGTTCACGTACAATGGCAACGGATAAACAGCCTTACCGGCTGCTGCTACCTGCCCTATAAAACTGGAGATTGACCATGCCTGGAAATATTCGTCGGCCCTGTCGCCAAATACCTGCTGCCAGGTGCCTTTTGTCCCGGCAGGAATATTAAGCGCTTTCAGTATTTCAGGTTTTAACAAGACTACTGGTACATTCGCTTCAAATAGTTTTTGTGCCGCAGGCGAATAATCACGCATGCTATCCCATGAACCGGATTCATTCTCTACCTGTACCATCAGCACGGTATGCTGCTGATCGGCCTGCTTTAAGTAGGTCATCACCGCCGTAAAAGCATTTATATCTGCCTGCAATGTAGCTTTGCTATGTGGCGAAGGCGAATCAATATGTTTATCGTTCAGGCCGGATATATTAGGGTATTTCGTGGCATCCTTTTTCATCCATTCGGGCATGTAGTGGTTGCTGCCGTTTTTCCAGGTGGCAAACCAGAGCAGCACCAAATGTATATTGTGCGCCCGTGCCTGGGTAAGTAAGGTATCCACGAGTGAAAAATCAAATTTACCGGGCTGGGCCTCTATTTGTTCCCAGTAAATGGGTATTTCAACAGTATTCAGGTGTAGGATCTCAACGGCCTGCCATACCTGCGGCAGCATACCGGGCCATCCGCTTGAATTATGCGCCTGTCCGCCCAGTATCAGGTACGGTTTGCCATCAACCAGCAGGGCATGCCGGCCATCCTTTTCAATAATAGCGGGTAGCTGGGCAAAGGTTTTTCCAGCACATAGTAAAACCAATGCAAAGCACCAGGCAGTTGTTTTAAGCATGATATGCGTATCAATTTAAGTTTGCCTAATATAAGGATGAGGAAGCATCCGTAAAGCATAAGATTTTTGCAATTTTTAACTCAATTTCATCATAAATTTAGATGAGCTCGAAGATAAAAAAAGAGGTGTCATGCTGAGCGATAGTCGAAGCATGTGGGCAAAGGCCTCTACGCTCACCCTTCGACTAGCGCTCAGGGTGACACCCGCGCTCAGTATTTGTTAGAAGAACTTCGCCGTTTGTTGGCATTGTCACCAACTAATAAAAGCAAACATCATCCCAACAAATCCACCTTAAACTTCGCTCTTTGTTGGTGTTGTCACCAACAAATGCATCATCCCAATAAATCCACCTTAAACTCCGGTAATACCCTTTTTTTAGACGCCTGCTCATAAGCATAGGCCAGTTTAATGATCTCACCTTCCTGGTAGGCGGTGCTGAAAAACGACAGGCCCATTGGCAGATGGTGTGCAACGCCCATAGGTACGGTAATATGCGGATAGCCCGCCATCGCCGCCGGTGTTGAAAATCCGAAACCGTTGTCGTAGTCGCCGTTTACCAAATCCGTGCAACAGGCAAAGCCGTTGGTTGGCCCGATAATGGCATCCAGTTTATTTTCTTGTAATATGTTGTCGATGATCTGGCGGGTGCCGGTTGTTTTTTTAACGGCGTCGGTATATTCTTTGCTGTTCAGATCGCCTTTGGCCTGGGCTTGTTCCAGTATTTCCTGTTTAAAAAATGGCATGGCTTTGGCCGCGTTGTTTTTATTAAATGTGATCACATCTGCAAGTGATTTTGTTTTTGAATTGGCCATGCTTAAGTATTTATTCAGCCCATCCTTAAACTCATACAGTAATACAGTAAATTCTGCCGGCGCCACATCTTTCAGTTCTTTTTGCAGCTCGATCTCTACAATGGTAGCGCCTTTGTTTTTTAACACGGCTATGGCATCATTCAGCAGGATCTCCGTATCAGGGTTACCAGTTAAGGCGGTTTTTTCAATACCCAGACGCTTGCCCTGTAGGCCGTTGGCATCTAAAAATTTGGTGTAGTCGGCTTCAATTTTGCCTTTGCTGTTGAGGGTGTAGCTATCCTCAGGATCGACACCGGCTAATACGCTCAATAAAATAGCCGCGTCTTTAACAGTGCGGGTCATTGGTCCGGCGGTATCCTGTGTTTTTGATATGGGTACAATACCAGCTCTGCTTAATAAGCCCACGGTCGGTTTAATCCCAACAATGCCATTAACTGATGCAGGCGAAACCACCGAACCGTCCGTTTCAGTACCAATAGCAATAGCGCACAAATTAGCTGCAACTGCTACACCCGATCCTGCACTTGACCCGCTTGGGTTTCTATCCAATATATAAGGGCATTTGGTTAATCCGCCCTTGCTGCTCCATGCGCTGGCCGCCCTAGTCGATCTAAAATTTGCCCATTCGCTTAAATTGGCTTTACCCAGTATCACGGCGCCTGCTTCGCGAAGCCGGTTAATTATAAAAGCATCTTTAGTGGCATAGTTATCTGCAATCGCTAATGAGCCTGCGGTAGTGGCAGCTTTATCTTTTGTGTTGATGTTATCTTTTATCAATACCGGTATACCATGCAGCGGGCCGTGTATTTTACCTGCATCGCGTTCCTTATCCAGCTCATTGGCCATGTCCAACGCGTTTGGGTTTAGTTCAATTACTGCATTGAGCTTTGGACCGTTCTTATCAATATCATTAATGCGGGTAAGGTATAGCTGTGTTATGGCATGGGAAGTGTATTCCTTGCTTTTCATTTTTTGCTGGAGGATATCAATGGTGGCCTCTTTTAAAGCAAAATCATCGGTGCTTTTATCTTGGTTGCTGCCAGCTTGTTTTTGTTCCGATGGCGGTATTTTACACGCGCCTAAACTTAATGCCGATAAAGTGATGCCTGCTAATGAGCCTGTTTTTATGAAATTTCTGCGTTGCATAATGAGGTGTTGATAAACATTTACAATTAACGAAATTTTGCAGAATTAACCTTATGTGCCGGATAATATTTAGACTTGTCGCTTATTTAGTTTTTTTGCCTAAATATGTAAATATTGAGAACAGATCATCCATATGAAAAAATTACTTATTGCCATATTAGTATTCAGTACCATCAGTTTTGCTAATGCCCAGGATATCGCGGGCAGGTGGCAGGGGCTTTTAAACGCTGGCGGTACTAATATCAGGCTGGTTTTTAATGTTAGCAAAAATGCTGATAATACTTATACCACTACGTTTGATAGTCCGGATCAGAATGCCTTTGGTATTAAATGTAATAGTACCAGCGTAGTAAAGGATAGCCTGACTGCTACTGTTGACGTAGCCCATATTGTCTACAAAGGTTTGTGGGATCGGAAAGATGCTATCACCGGCACTTTTAAGCAGAATAATACTTTTTTTACCCTGAATTTAAAGCGTAATGATCTGATCCGTCCCCAAACGCCTAAACCACCATTTGGCTACTATACCGAAGATGTGGAATATGATAACACAGCCAAAACACTTCATTACGGCGCTACTTTTACAAGGCCAAATGGCAACGGCAAATATCCGGCTGTAATTATTATAACCGGCAGTGGTACGCAGGATCGTGACGGTACATTGTTCGGCCATAAATTATACTGGGTTTTGGCCGATTATCTCACTAAAAATGGCATAGCAGTTTTAAGGGTTGATGACAGGGGCGCTGGCAAAAGCACCATTGGTCCCGATGGCAAAAATGTTACCAGCGAGAGCTTTTCATACGATGTGGAAACCAGCCTTAATTATTTGGAAAGTCGCGCGGATGTCGACAAAAAACACCTGGGTTTAATTGGGCACAGCGAAGGCGGCATTATTGCGCCAATGGTTGCCGCCCGCCGTAAGGATATCAGCTTTATTGTATTGTGGAGCGCGCCTGCAATTGGCGGCGCTAAGATCAATACACAGCAGGCAGGACAAGCATTGAGGCAGCGGGGTGTAGATAGCACATCGGCAAAAGCTTATATGGATCTGAATGATCAGGTATTGCCGCTCTTTAAAACATCAGCCACTAAAGCAGATCTTGAAAAAAACATACAGCCCATAATTGATAACTGGCTGAAAACACAAAGCAAAGCCACGCTTGATGGTTTAAGCCTGGCTAATGATACCACTAACCTGCATGCCCTAGTGGGTGTTTATAGTAATTTATATACTACGCCGTGGCTGCGATTCTTCTTTACGTATGACCCGGCAACCGATCTGAGCAAAGTAAAATGCCCGGTATTAGCCGTTAATGGCGCCAAGGATACGCAGGTTAATGGAGAACGTAATTTAACCGCTATAAAAGACATACTTACCAAAAGCGGCAATAAGGATTTTAAGGTGGAAGAGCTGCCACATCTGAACCATTTATTGCAGGATGCCAAAACCGGCGATGTATCCGAATATGAGCAAATACAGGAAACGATGTCGCCGGAGGCATTAAATATTATTTCAACTTGGATTAAACTTCACACCAAATAATTGCGTTATTAGTATCATGAATAAGTTTACAAGATCAATTGCTGTAATAGCAATTTTTTTAGCCCCATTTTGTGTAAAAGCCCAGGATCCGCTTCGCGATAAGATAGTTGAGTTAGCTAAACCAGCAAAAGGGATTGTTGGTGTATCAGTTTTAGGTTTGGAGGATAGGGATACCTTAAACTATAATGGTAATGCCCGTTTGGTATTGCACAGTGTATTGAAGTTCCCGGTAGCTATGGCCGTTTTGCATTTGGTTGATTCGGGCTTATTTACGCTTGATAAAACCATTCATATTAAGAAAAAAGATCTGCCAAAAACTTATAGCCCGTTGCGCGATAAATACCCTGATGGCGATGTTGATGTTTCACTGCGCGACCTGTTGACTTATATGATATCGCAAAGCGATAACGATGCCTGCGATATACTGCTTAAGTTTTTAGGTGGTCCTGATCAGGTTGAATATTATCTGCAAAACGGGGCTAAAGTTAGGGGTATAAATATTGAAGCGTCTGAAGCAGATATGGCCAAAAGCTGGGAAGTACAATATACCAACTGGTGCAAACCCAGGGATATGGTAAAGCTGATAGATGTTTTTTATACAGGAAAAGCATTGGCACCGGCCAGCAGAGATTTTTTATATAAGATAATGACGGAAACCACAACCGGGCCCAAACGCATAAAAGGTTTATTACCAGCCGGAACAGTTGTTGCACATAAAACAGGTACATCGCCTACTAATGATGCTGGCCTAAGCCCGGCAACAAACGATGTGGGTATAATTACACTGCCTAACGGGAAGCACGTAGCCATAGCTATTTTTGTATGTAATTCAACAGCTGATGAAGCAACCCGCGAAGCCGTTATAGCCAATATAGCCAAAGCAGTTTATGACCGTCAGCTGGAAAAGAAATATAAATAGCAGCGGGTTATCAAATGACCGCTGTCTCGATATTGGCATCTTTAAAACCGCCGAACACAGCGAAGTTCATGTTTTTGTAGATACAGTCGACCTCGGTAAAGCCTGCTTTCTCCAGCATTTGCAGCTGTGTTTCCAGCGGCGCGAATTTATCGAGCTTGGTGCGTTCAAAGGCTTGTATCAACGCTTCGTGATCGAGGCCCGAATGCGATACAGTTTCACGCCATTCGTATTTGTATAGGCTATCAAACAGCATGGTACGGCCGGTAACCTGGTCGGCATTTATGAATAAGCCTCCTTCATTTAAAGCCTTGAAAACATTGTTATAAAGGTGCTGTTTATCGGCATCTTCTAAATGATGAATAGCCAGGCCTGAAATGATAATATCATATTTACCGGGAATAGCGGCAGTTGAAAAATCAAGATCGATGAATTTGAAATTGTTCAGGCCATCAAATCGTTCTTTTGCAACGGATAGCATAGGGGCGGAAATATCGGCCAGGGTAAATTGCAAATGCGGGTTCTGCTCATAAACCAGCTGCGAAAATAAGCCCGTGCCGGCGCCAAGGTCTAATATAGTTTTGGCATTTGTTACCGTTTTTATAAAGGGCAAACAGCTACGGTAAAAATCGTTAAAGCAGGGGATGAGGTATTGCCTTTGCGAGTCGTATTGCTTTGATACGGCGCCAAACTTTTGTTGTATTTCAGTCATGATACGGGTTATTATATTCGGTTGAAGGATGTTACTGAATATAAAACGTAACCCGGTTTATTTTGTTTCAATCCGTCTCTTATCGCTTACTTTACCAGGATTTCGTTAGCTACTTTATCCGTGCCATCAATTTTATTGGTATTGCTCAACCCCAGTATCCGCGTTATTACCGGGAATACATCCACGTTCTCAAACGTTGGGATAGTTAAATTGCTTTTAAATGCTGGTCCCCAGGCATAAAAGGTGGCGTGCATATCCTTAACAACGATAGCATCATAACCATGCCAGCCAATGGTGGTGAATTTGCTGTTATACAGGTTGAACACCTTCGGCCAGTTAGGGATCAGTAAAATATCACCAATGCGGTTCTGCCAGTCGTCCTTTGTGCCGTAGTGCAGTTTTGCGGGTACGTTTGTTTTCAGGTAAACTGCATAATCAGCTGTTTTCTCTTTTAATAATTGCTGATAGGCATATTGGATATATTTAGGGTCTTTTGCATATAGCTCCACCAACAGCCCATCGCCGGATACAATAAATTTTGAAGTATCAACACCTGCGGGCATCGGAATAGGGTTATCAATATCAGCTTTGGTCATGCCGTGATCTGATACAAATATGAAGTTCACGTTCAATCCGGTAGCATTAACAGCTTTTGTCAGCTCATAAACTGATGAATCGATCAAATGTACAGCGTCAGCCACTTCTGGTGAGTTTGGTCCGTATTTATGCCCCTGGTGATCAACCTGTGGGAAGTAAAAGGTAATGAGGTGAGGGCGCTTAGCAGGTGGCAGGCTCAGCCAGTTAACAACTGTTTGTATGCGATTATGAATATCTATCTTCTCATTATAACGATAGTAGTAAGTAGGGCGGATATCTTTCACTGCTGCTTCTGATCCTACCCAATAAAAGCTGGCCGACAGCATTTTTTGTTGCTCCGCCAATACCCAAAGCGGTGTACCGCCATTGTACCAGATCTGGTCGGTAGAGGTTTTGCCTTTGTATGAGAAGAATGATTTTGTGGTAACATCATAAAAAGCATTGTTCACCAACCCCTCGTGCGATGGGTATAAGCCCGTAACAATACTATAATGATTGGGAAACGTAACTGAAGGGTAGGATGGCAGCATGGATTCTGCTTTTACACCGGCATTGCTTAAGGCTTGCAGATGTTCGGCATTGTACATTTTAGCATAGTCGTACCGGAAACCATCGGCAGATATCAATATCACATATGGCTTGTTTTCCTGTTCAGCGCTGTTTTCCCTGCCGGGGATGATCTTTTGTGTGGTATCAACCTGGCAAAAAGCGGTTGAAGAAAGCAATACGAATAGCAGGAAAGCTAAATAATGTTTCATGGTGCAGTTTATGATGTTTCAAAAATATATAAATAAGATTACGGAATTGCTACCCTTTAGTTAAAGTTGTAGATTTTTAACCTATCATAATCATTTTTTTACATAGTGAACCTATCGTTCAGTAATTTGCCATACCTTGGGTTTATCTAAATTATGAAAAGTATAATAACCGCAATTTTACTAAGCATTTGTGTAAATACGCTCCTTGCACAAACACCCGTAGCCATTAATGGCGCACTAAGTGTTAAAGATAACCAGGTAGTAAATAAAAACGGTGTGCCGCCGCAATTACACGGACTCAGTTTTTCGTGGAGTATATGGCAGGGGCGTAAGTATTATAATCCGCAGGTTGTGGATTGGATCAGAAAAGATTTTAAAGTCTCTATTATTCGCCTGGCAATGGCTGTGCAACCCGCGCATGGCTATTTGCAGCAGCCGGATTCGCAAAAGCGAATGATTACCAGCATGGTTGATGAAGCCGTTAAAAAAGGGATCTATGTGCTGATAGACTGGCACGACCATAACAGTCATCGGCATATACCGCAATCAAAAGCGTTTTTTGGCGAGATGGCTAAAAAGTACAAAGGTGTGCCAAATGTGATTTACGAAATTTGGAACGAACCCGAGCGTGTAAGCTGGGATACCGTTAAGAATTATGCTGTACAGGTAATTACCGAGATTCGTAAATACGACCCTGATAACCTGATTGTAGTAGGCAGTCCGCATTGGGATCAGGATGTGGATGTGGCGGCAGCCAACCCGATAACCGGGTTTAAAAACATAGCTTATTCCTTTCATTTTTATGCAAGTGACCCCGGTCATCAGGATGGTCTGCGGGCTAAGGGCGATAAGGCGATTAAACTGGGCTTGCCACTTTTGGTAACCGAGTGGGGTGTAGGCGAAGCTAATGGAAATGGTGTTTTCGACCTGAAAGAAAATGATACATGGTTAAAATGGATGGCTGATCATAAACTCAGCTGGGCCAACTGGAATATCACCGATAAAAATGAAACTACCGCACTGCTTAAGCCCGGTGCGCCTGCTACTGGTGGGTGGACTGAGGATGAGTTAACGCCTGATGGTGTGTATTTGAGGAAGGTGTTGAGAGCATTGAATAAGTAGTTTTTGGTTGCAGATTAAAACAAGGTGTCATTGCGAGCGATAGCGCGGCAATCTCGTCGCTTGTAGATATGAACGCGACGAGGTTGCCACGTCGTTCCTCCTCGCAATGACATTTTAAATGAAGTGAAGGCATTACTTCCCTTTCAACGTTTCGTTAATCCCTTTCATAACAATTGGCTCCATTACCTTATACCCATCTAAATTTGGGTGTACGTATTTATCCTCAGCAAGTTCAGGTTTTATCCCGTTCTTATCATTCACCATTGCCGACCAGTAATCAACATAAACAAAATGATTTTTGGCAGCATATGCTTTTATCATAGCGTTAACTTTTATTACTTTTTCGGCAGGGCCTAAGCCGGGATGCCACGGAATCTCTGAAGCTGGTAAAATTGAAGTGAGGATAGGTTTTATGCCGTTAACCTTAGCCAGTTCAGCCATGGATACGATGTTACCGAAAATGTTTTCTAATGAGATAGGGCCTGTGTTTTGTGCAATATCATTAATACCGGCAGCTATCACCACCGCCTTTGGTTTAAGGTTGATAACATCTTCCCTGAAACGTGCCAGCATTTGTGTGGATGTTTGCCCGCCAATACCACGACTGATGTAATGGTTCTTTTTAAAGAATGCCGAATCCATATGTCCCCAGTTTTCGGTAATGGAGTTACCCATAAATACTACCCGTTTTTCGCCGGGAGTTGGAGGGGGGAGTTTGGCGTTTTCATCCTCATATTTCTTTAGCCACGCCCAATCATTATGGATGCGGTCTTCTATATATTTTTGCCAGTTAGCCCAGTCCTGGTCCCTTTGCTGCGGCGATTTGTTTGTATTGTCGATCGGTGTGAAAAGGCCTTGTGTATTCAGCCAGTTGTTAAACTGGTCTATCCAGTTATCGCTTGGCAGATTCTGCGTTTTCATGCCAAAGCCATGACCTCCTTTTGAATAGATATGTATTTCGGCAGCATGTTTGGCACTGATCCATGTATTGTAAAGCAGTGTGCTGTAAACAGACGACTGGTCATCAGCGGCAGCGGCTAAAAATATAGGCGGCGCATCCTGTGGTAGGTTTACCTGCATCTCCTGCGGGAAATAGGCATAAACAGATGCCACAAAATTGGGTTTGTTTGCTTCAGTATAGCCGAAAGCAGTTGAATCGGCAATAGTACCGCCAGCCGAAAAGCCTATGATACCAATGCGTGATGTTGATACGCCATACTCTGCCGCATGCGCCCGTACGTAGGCGATAGCATTTCGCCCATCAGCATTAGCGAGTGGCGCAACGGGAGCCTGGTCATGCAAAACAGTGTTTGCTTTCATTTTGGCAAGCATTTCCTTGTAAGGATCGTTGCCTATGGTATGCATCAGCCTATACTCTAACAAAAATGCGGTAATTCCTTTCTTTTGCAACCATTTTGCAACGGCATATCCTTCATGTTCGATAGAAAGGGTTTGCAAGCCGCCACCCGGACAAACGATCACTGCGGTGCCTGTATTTGCGCCTTTATCGGGTAAATAAACCGTTAAAGTAGGGTGACTAACATTATATACTACATTGCCGTGGAATACATTATCCGCACTTTCAACCTGGTTCCAGTCCCATTTTTCAGAACCTGGCGCAGCGCCGGGGTACAGCGGTATAACCTTTTGCTGTGCTTTTGCCGAAATAATAAAAAGCAACAGTAATGGCAGCAATAGTTTTTTGTTCATAATATTTATAAAGGTTAATTGTGGCGCAATTGGTTAGGCCGTTTTATTTACAGGGCGATGTCAGTGCTACACAAAAATATATTTTAAATTTGATTGCTAAAACAATTTTGTTGCAAATGCAAATTAAACCTTTTGCACTATTTATAGTTTCAGTTTAAGGTTTTATCTTACAGAAAACTAGCCGGGTTCATCCGGTACATCTATTTAATTATATAATTACCGCTACATGCTATCAGCGCACACTACAGTCTTTGCCAAAATATCCGGATTAATGGTCCTGTTGCTGGTTATGCAATCATGCACGGGCAAAAAGATATTTTACAAAAGTAATTGTGATGATGGCCGAACCTTTAAGCATGTGGGCTTTTCGCAATTAATGGATAGCCTGGCCTATTACGATAACCAATATGTAGAGGTATCGGGCAAATACCAGCAAAGCAAAGGGCAATCGGCACTGGTTAATGATAGTTCGTTTGTTGATCATTCGGCGGCGAAATCCTTATGGGTAGAGTTTAGCCCCGAGTGCCCATTATTTTTGGACGGTACCAAAATTGGATTTTTCGATTACGATTATAACGATGGTAAACTAACTCCTGTAAATAATAAAGTTATTGTGATACGGGGTTGGATAAATGCCAAATTCAAAGGGCATCTAGGTGCGTATAAGGGCTCAATTGAGCATATCAGCTATATTAAGCTGTAAGTTTTTATTAAATAGTTAGTTTTAAACCGTCATAAGCAAATGCAACATTTGGAGGTAATTGCAGTGACATGGTTTCATGCAGCCCAAGGCGGTGACTGATGTGTGTGAAATAAGTTTTTTCTGCCCCGATCTCCTGCGCGAAAAGAATAGCTTCATCCAAGGTAAAATGCGAGATATGGCTTTGGGTTTGCAGCGCGTTGATGACCAGTATTTTTGTCCCCCTTATTTTTTGTTTTTCGGTTTCTGATACTGTTTTGGCATCGGTAATATAAGTGAAATCCTTAATGCGAAAACCCAATACCGGCAGCTTATAATGCATTACCTCAACGGGTATAAAATGTATGCTGCCAATATCAAAAGGATCAAGGCCGATAGTATGCAGGTTAATCTGGGGGATGCCCGGATATTTAAATTCAGCAAAAATATAGGAGAACTCTTTTTTCAGGGCTTCTTGCACACGTGTGGTAGCATATACATCTACCGGGGCGTTCTGGCGGTAATTAAAGGCGCGTATATCATCCATTCCGGCAACATGGTCCTTGTGCTCATGGGTGAAAACGATCGCGTCCAGGTGCTTTACACCAGCCCTCAACATCTGGTACCTGAAATCGGGCCCGGAATCTATTACCACCGTTTTATCGTCACCCTCAATCAGTATGGATGTACGTAATCGGTTGTCGCGTGGGTCGGCAGAAGTACACACCTCGCAATCGCAGGCAATAACAGGTACACCCTGTGAAGTTCCGGTTCCTAAAAAAGTTATGGTCACAGCTGCAGGTTAGTTTGTTTTAGTTGCTGTAAAAATACCAGCTGTTTTTCATCCAATAGTTTATAATCCATCTCCAGTTCACGCGCCAGTTCGGTAATGGCCAGTATGCGGCTCTCCAGGTTCGAGAATTTGTTCACCATAATAATCTTGCTGTGCTGCAAAAGGCAGGCTCCGGTTTTAAAGTTCCCTTTTTCATAACGCACCTTGTAGCCTGCTGTTTTTAACAGCATCTCCAGTTTTTCAAGCGTATGAGTGGTGAGGGGTAGCATGGTTTTTCAAAAATAGTAAATCGGGGCAGGATTTACTATTTTGAGTAATGAAATTGTAGTTCTGTAAGTAGAAATGGTATTGTTATTACATAGTAGAATTTCTCACCATGCGTCATTGCGAGGAACGAAGCAATCCCCGACTATGGAGATCGGACTTGCATAGTTATTTACTTGTCATGTGAAGCCGCTCATTGCCGCGGAGGCTACTACTTTTGCCTTTATACAAAAGGTAGCAAAAAATCAAGACAACAAGGATGCTTCCACCCGCCTTGCCGGTTCTTCACGCTTTTTTCGCTGTTCGATACTTCGTATCTCACATCACACAAAAAGCTAAACCGGCATTCCCGCCTACGCTGGCCCGCCCTTGTTGTCAGAGGCCTGCGCTCTTTTAATTAAAAACAATTGTTTTAAAGTCCTCTCCCCTGGAGAGGATTTAGGTGAGGCTTCTTTCCCAGCCAGTAGAACAGCTTCAGGCGAAATCAGGCAAAACAATGGTGGCCTTGTGCGTGGCAGGTATAGGAAATTTTTGCAGCGCATGGGGCAGTGTGCGCAATATGGCCGCAAACTTTTCCAGCCCAGGTTTTGCCTGATTTGCAGCGCAAGGGCCTGTGCGGCAAAGAAGCATTTCTAATGACTTGCCTTTTTGTTTCTTTTGTGGCGAAGACAAAAGAAATAGGCCTTAGCGGCTATGAGCGATACCAAGCGACTAAACAAACAAGTGTAAATAAAGATTTTCTACCATTGTATCATTCTCCCAATTACTTACGTACTGTAATTAAACCCAACTAAAACTTACATTATGAAAAACCTTATACCTGCATCTTTAGCCTTAATCATCGCGTTGGCATTATACTCATGTGGTAAGGGCTCTGATAATACGCCTGTAAACATTATAGGGAACTGGAGTATTGTTAGTGATTCAACCTATAACACAGGTATTGGCCCTTATGGGCCGCCGAGCACAAGTAAATTCATAGGCACGGCTGCTGATCATTATGATTTTACATCAGGCGGTAATCTCACTATTCATGAAGGCGATATTATGACGGGCACTGCCACGTATACCATTACCAATGATACCATAACTAAACTTAAAAGGTTAAATATTAAATTTAGTGCCCTTGATGAAGGTGGCAGCACGATATCAGATGCCAGCAAAAGTTTCGATATTAAATCACTCGATAGTCATAACATGGTACTTTACAGTAGCTTGCTATCTCCCGGCGGAGCGTTTTATGAAACTGTTGTTTTGAAGAAATAGCTGCACAATTACCGCAAATCCACCACCTCAATACCAAGGTGCGCTTTGGCATCGTAGGTGAAAGTAGTTTCAGGTACTGGTATATTTGGTATCACACTATTAATAGTATAAGAATAATGGCTGCCGTTCTTATCGAATATCAGCGCGTTGTATAGTTGTTTCTTTACCTTGTCTATCATCAGCCTTACTTTAAAGAATGATTTTTTAGCATCATCGGGTGTAAGATCAATTACCTGGTAGGTTTTACCATTGATGATCTGATCCCCGTTGTAAAGGTATTTGTAGCCTTTTTCATAAAGGGTGAACATCTGCGCGGGGTTAAAGCCCTCGTCGCTGTTATCCACTTTGTTTAGCTGTACCTCTTTGTCTTTGGCAAGGTAGGTCCACTGACTTTTACTGTCGCTGATGATCTCCTGCTCAACTGCTTTAGACCCCTGACCATATAAAGTAAGCTTATATTTATTGGTCTTGGCCTGGACTATTAATGTGCCGTCCTGCGATTGCTGCACGTTGTTTTGCTGGTCGTTAATGGTAAAAGTGAAATCGCTTTTTACAATGTTATAGGCATGGTATTTCTGGCTCACCTTATCTAAAATAGCCTTAGCCTGCGCATCTTTTTGCGCAAATGCCTGTGAGGTGATGCCGATGAATAGTAAAGCGTATATGAGGGTCTTTTTCATTTTTTGTTGCAGATGGATTTGCTAATATACAGTTTAGAGCTGCTGTTGTTTGATTGGTTTAATGTTCGCGGATATATAAAACGTTTGTCATCCTGAACGTTGGTGAAGGATCTTCTTCGTGCGATGCGCAGACTTTGCAGATCGAAGAAGATTTCTCCTCGTACCTCGTTCGAAATGACAATTGGGGTTAATCCTTCGGCTTATCCAGCGTCTCCAAATACCGCTCTAAGCTATACTCATCAGGATACAAAACCTCACGGGCTTTGCTGCCTTCAAACGGGCCTACTATACCTGCGGCTTCCAGCTGGTCAATGATACGGCCGGCACGGTTATAGCCCAGTTTCATTTTACGCTGAATAAGTGAGGTTGAGCCCTGTTGGTGCATTACAATAAGTCGCGCGGCATCCTCAAACATAGGGTCGCGGTTATCGGCATCATATTCTTTTGAGCTGCTGCTGGCTTCGCCTTCTCCCACATATTCAGGCAGGAACATGGCTGATGGATAGCCGCGCTGGTTGCCAATATAATCGGAGATGCGTTCCACCTCAGGCGTATCCACAAAGGCGCATTGTAAACGGATCAGGTCGCTGCCTGTTGAAAGCAGCATATCACCACGACCAATCAGCTGATCAGCACCGCCCGCATCCAAAATGGTACGTGAATCTATCTTTGATAATACCCTGAAGGCAAGCCTTGCCGGGAAGTTGGCCTTAATTGTACCTGTAATTACGTTAACAGACGGCCTTTGCGTAGCGATAACCAAATGGATCCCCACCGCACGGGCCAGCTGCGCTATACGTGCGATCGGCATTTCCACCTCTTTACCGGCAGTCATCATCAAATCGGCAAACTCATCAATTACCAGTACAATGAATGGCAGGTAACGGTGCTTTTCCGGATCGCTTATTTTACGGTTTACGTATTTGTGGTTGTATTCTTTTAGGTTACGCACCTGCGCATCTTTTAACAGGTCATAACGTTGATCCATCTCAATACATAACGAGTTCAGCGTATTTACTACCTTTTTGGTATCGGTGATAATGGCATCAGCCTCATCAGGCAGTTTTGCCAGAAAATGGCGCTCAATTTTGCGGAACAGTGTAAGCTCCACCTTTTTAGGGTCGACCAGTACAAATTTTAGTTCCGCCGGATGTTTTTTATACAGGAGCGAAACTAATATAGCGTTTATACCAACTGACTTACCCTGCCCGGTAGCACCTGCAACCAGTAAGTGGGGCATCTTGGCCAGGTCGGCAATAAATACTTCGTTTGATATGGTTTTACCTAAAGCTATGGGCAAGTCCATAGTGTTGGTTTGCCATTTTTCAGTTTCGAGGATGGAACGCATGGATACCATCTCGGGGTTTTGGTTTGGCACCTCGATACCTATGGTGCCTTTACCCGGCATAGGCGCAATGATACGGATGCCTAAAGCCGAAAGGCTCAAGGCGATATCATCTTCCAGGTTCTTGATCTTGGAGATCCGCACACCCGGAGCGGGGATAATTTCATACAGCGTAACCGTTGGGCCAATAGTGGCTTTTATCTTATCGATATCGATATTATAATGGTTAAGCGTGGTGATGATCTTGTTTTTGTTGGCTTCCAGTTCCTCGGTATTTACTTGTATTTTATGTGAGCCGTAGTTCTCTAACAGGTCAATAGTTGGGTATTTGTAGGATGCCAGGTCAAGCTTCGGATCAAACGCGCCAAATTGGTTTACCAGTTCCTTAGCCTTGTCATCATCGGTTTGTTCAATGCTTAAAACAGGGGTAGGGCGTTCAACCTCAAGGGTTAAAGGTATTTCGTCCTCGTCAGGTTCATGCTTAAATGTATTTACTTCGGGCGATAATACGATTGGTTCATGAAATACAGGCGCTTGTAAAACGGTTTCCTGTTTCAGTGGTTCCTGTCTTAATGGTTCTTGTTTTAGCAATTCAGCCTTTACCGTGTTTATCGGATTAGGGTTAACAGGTACATTGGCACCACGGGGCTGCCACTCAAGCGGTACATGTATTTCGTTTTCATCCTCATCCAGTTCAACAGGTGCGGGTGAGACCTCGGGCACTTCAACAGCGGTTGCCAGTTTTTCCTTGCGTTGCGGGAGTTTAAAATCAATATTATAGGCTATGATAAGCGCGGATAAACCTGTAAATATGAGCAAGCCTAAGGTGCCGGTCTGGCCTATCTGCGCATCAAGCAGGCGGTTGGTCCAGAAACCAAATTCGCCCTCAAAATAATGCGGATAATCAATAACAAAAGCGTGTACAAAGCCTATACCTACCGAACAAAATATAATGCCGAAGAAAGCGTAAGCCAGTGTTCTGCTGATAGAGAATAGCCTAACCTTAAACAGGAAACGGTAACCGATCACAAAAAATATAAATACAAACAGGAACGATGCTACCCCAAACCACTCGAATATGAACTGGTTTGATAGCAACGCGCCGAATTTGCCCAGCCAGTTTTCAACTACAGGATTTTTGATGCCATTGTCGGTAAGCTCCTGTGTAGTTTTGAACAGGTTGTGCCAGCCACCATTTGCAGGCGAAACATAGCTCTGATCCTGCTGCCAGGTGAACAGGTAGGAGGTAAACGCCACCAGGAAAAAGATAGACAGGATAAGGAAAAACAAACCGACGATCTTGATCACACGGCCATCATTCCAATCAAAAGAGGAGAGCCCTTTCAATTTCGCAGAGATCGCAGGCTTTTCCTTCTCGCTCTTATTGCTTTGGCGGGACTGATTGTCTTCTTTTAAAGTATTTGATTTAAACTGATTTCCTTTTACCGGCATACTTGTTCAACAGTATTAAGGTACAAATATAAAGTTAATAGATTAAACTTATTTGGGGTGAAATTTTTAATTTTTTACTAATTTGGAAGCTTTATGTAAATCAGGCATGAAAATGGCAGATGAAAATAGTAGGTATCTCGTCTGCCTTGAATTGTATCGTATTAATTATTAATTACTTAAAAGTAAATAATGAGCCTGGAACAACTTGAAGAATACATTACCACCGGCGATGTTATCGGCCTGAACGTATTGCTTACACAAAACCCTAAATTAGCTAAAGGTGTTACCAGTCACCAGGTATCGCCACTGATGCTTTCATGCTATTATAAGAAGCCTGAAGTTACCGCCCTGCTGCTAAAATACGTAGATAATATCACCTTATTTGAGGCTGCCGCTGCCGGTAAATTTGATGTGGTTGCCCATTTGGTTTTTACTTATCCTGATGCGATTGATTTTTTTGCTGATGACGGTTTTACTTCGCTGGGATTAGCCTGTTATTTTGGTCAGCATGAAATTGCGCGTTATCTGGTGCTGAAAGGGGCGGATGTAAACCTGCCATCAAATAATGGTTTTAATGTTTTCCCCATACATTCCGCCGCTGCGGGTAATTATACAGATATCGCCAGGCTTTTGATAGAGAACGGGGCGAATGTAAATGTGCGCCAGCAAGCCGGATCAACTCCATTGCATTCAGCCGCGCAAAATGGTAACCTTGACCTGCTGATCCTTTTGCTTGAAAATGGCGCTGATGTAAATGTGCGCATGGAAGGCGGTAAGCTCCCCGCTGACCTGGCAAGGGAAAAAGGGTTTAAGGAGATTGCAGAGATACTGGAGTAGGGTGTTGAAAATTTAAAGTCAAAAGTTAAAAAAGGTGCTCCGCCCGTTCAAGCGTCCACGCTTGAATGTTTTGCTTTTGTAAACGTCCACGCTTACGTTTCCGCGAGCGTAGACGCTCGAAATTTATAGCATTCAAGCGTTGACGCTTGAACGGGTGTTTATTAGTGATTGTCATGGTATAGCACCTCGCATTTATCACAATAATACGTGTGCCTTTTGGTTTTGCCTAAATCAGCTTTGTGGAATGGTATATGATCCCGTGGGCACATGTCCTGTTCATAGGCTTCAAAATGTTTGCTCAATACGCCCTGCTTTTTCCACCTTAAAAAATCCTGACTATACTTTACCGCTTCATCTGCCAGTTCTTTTAGTTTTTTGTCGGGAATATCAGCTATCCGACTTTCGGGATGCACCCTCGTCCTGAATAAGATTTCGTTGCGGATAATATTACCAACGCCCGAAAAGATCTTTTGATCGAGCAGCAGGTCGCCGATCATGCTTTTGGGTTTGGCTTTCATCTTTTCGATGGCTTTTGTGGTGCTCCAGCTATCGCTCATTACATCTGCTGACCAATCATAAACCTCATCTAATGGTTTTTCAATCAGTGCGATAGAACTGATATAAAAATTCACTTCGCCCGTATTAAATTGCAGACCCAGGCTCGCATTGTGCTTGCCACGACTATTTATACGATAGGACCCAAACAACATCAAATGCACACGCACGGTAAACTTTGGGAAACAGAGCAAAAGGTGCTTGCCCCAAGTTTTAATGTCGGTTAGTGTTTTACCGATCAATATTTCCGGGTTCATTTTTGGCGTGTAACCGTTCGCAGCTATTATTTTTTTGTGAATGAAGGGTTTTAGCTCTTCTTTTAGTATGACTAAGATTGGTCCTTCAGGCATGGCATTCGTTTTATGCTT
>Ga0206832_10119_pt1 | contig 20336 bp, 19 predicted proteins | sample Alteio_BWOrgCont_74_FD_152896 | JGI IMG/M metagenome (GOLD analysis project Ga0206832, IMG submission 152896) | Enriched cells from forest soil in Barre Woods Harvard Forest LTER site, Petersham, Massachusetts, United States -... | ecosystem: Environmental > Terrestrial > Soil > Temperate forest >... | reverse complement strand
GGACAATCCGGGCTTTTTCTTTTTGACGGTAAATGATGGCTTTTTATGGGGGTAGACGGCCACGAAAGACACCGATAAGACACCTGTGAAAAGCATGAAAGTGCGGAAGGCCAAAAGTCTAGTGCGTATGGGTTGGGTGGCTTGCCGGTGTCTTATTCGTGTCTTTTGTGGCCGCATTTATCATATGCAGATTTCTAAAAGTCTATCGAGCTTCTATTCGCTACGATTCTTGCTTGTTTTGATGAATGGGTTCTTCTTAGGGGTTGGTTTGCAATTAAACGTGGTTTTTTCAGGGGATAATTCTTCCCAAAAGAAAATCCACTTGTAAGCCTATATCAGGCTGCTTCTGATCCTTGACGATGACAAAATAACTCTTATTGTTAAAGAGCATTTATCTCAAAATATGGCAGATTGTACGCTCAAAGAAATGGGACAAGCCCGAATGGTTGAAATCTACGATTGGAATAAAGAAGCGGGAATAATAAAGAAAGACATTTCTACTAATTGTCCTTTGCATCCGGGCGGGGATTTTTCATCCTGCAAGTGGTTCGTTAAGCCATGAATGAATTACCAAGCGGAGAATATTTTCGAGTTGTAAAAATGGATCATATGCCAGAGACGAGTTTAGAATCTTTTTTTAAAGATTCAATTCAACGCTCGGTAATTGACATAAAAGAATTATTAAAAGATGAAAACGACGGATATTTAATCAACCGGATTTCTGGGAATAGATTAATTTTGAATACATTGGATGAAGTGCGTGGGGCAATCAAAAATTATCTCGCTTTGCCTTATGACGATAGAATCAATATCACAGCCAAGGCTCTTTGGTTCTTTTCGATCATTCAGTATGGTAAGTGTTACCAAAGCAATGAAGGCTGGACAGTAATGCTTCAAAGTTCTGCAACCTTGAAAAATGAACCGGATGAAGTAAAAGAAGACCACAAACGGTTTATGGACCAACGAAATACCTTTATAGCGCATGGTGGAAAAACGACAGGACAACTAGCTGCTGTTTTGGTATGTCAGCGAAAAGAAGCCCCAAACCAAATTGACCAAGTGGCAATTGACACTACAACTGCAACGTCGCCTTATACCGAGGATATGGCCAGGCTTGACCATCTTGCCGATGTAACTCAAAAATATGTAATCGATAGTAGTTATAAAATTGAACGGAAAATATTTATTCGGCTTTTGGAAAACAATCAAATTATAAACCCGGACTTATTGAAATATTATGGTTTGAACAATTCTGATAACACTAAGAATAAAATTGAATTTTGAAGAATTAACTTTCCACTGTGAGTTAAATCAATGTCTGCACCTGTATATCTCCTCCAATGGGGACCAGAAGATGAACGCGACGAAGTTGGCGAAATAAGAGCGTTGTTGGAGAGTGATGGCTATCTTAATGATTTAATCGAAGGTCAAAGAATAACTCGGCCTGACAAGAATTTATTCCTTTTAGAATTGAAAAATATCGTGAGCAGTTCAGAACTTCAAATTTTGTATTTGTCTTGCCATGGTAATCAAGATGGAGTCGGCTTCAAAGGAAATGAACCGGTTTCTATCCTCTTTGATGAACTTTTTAATGTGATGAAATCTGCGGATCGAGATGCAAAAAAACCAGTCACCATTATTTTAGGGTTTTGCCATGCGATGGATCATCCCATTAAGGTAGAAGAATTTGCACCGGATTGGATATTTGAATTAGTAGGTTTCAAAGAGTCGCCAACAGATCTTCAAGTCAGTGAGTTGGGGGCGGGAATAATTACGGATTTGGTCGATTTTGGAAAATCTCTTGGCAAGGTTTTTAAAACCGAGTGGCCTAAGCATTATTCAAACGATGAATATCTTTCCATATTCGAGAGACTTTCAAAAAAAGCTTACTCACAATATGACAGGAAACCCGAACGGTATTTGCGGGCAAAAGCAGAGAATTTGATATGGGCGGTAAATCATGGAAACGGGCAATGGAAAAGAGAGAACCTGGAACAATTTAAGCGTGGGTAGTAAGTGGAATTGGCAAGGTTGGTCAAGAATCCAGCCATTTACTTTATATAATTATTAAATGGTCATAATCAAATGAAGTTACTTACCACACCAGAAACAATCCGTCGTGAATTTAATCGCCTCATGGACGACTATTCCGAATATCGCTGGGCGACGGCATGGGCAGGCATTAATTTCGAATTTTTCAACAAGCTCGTTAAAAATAAGAACAAAATACGCGAATTGATTATCGGCCTGGATATTCAGGGAACTCATCCTGAGTTTATTGAAAAAATGCTGGATGTCCAGAACGTACGATACGTCGAATCCGAAGAAGGGACGTTCCACCCGAAATTATATCTTTTTGTTCGTGATGATCGATGGGAGATGCTAATCGGGAGTGCTAATTTTAAAAAAACTTCGTTTCATAAAAACACCGAAGCCGTTTTCCTTGTATCAAATGCCGACGACAACGGTAACAAATTGCTCAATGAAGCTAATGATTTTTTTAGAGGAATATCTTCATTCCCAATGTCGCTTGATGAGTTAGAGAACTACCGCAAACGATGGGGAACTTATCATGAAAAAACGTCAATCATTTCCAGGATGAATGGATTAGATATACCGTGGGAAGAGTATTCTAAAAATATTGAAGACGAGGAAAATCACGACTTTGAAATGCGTCTTGAGGTATTGGGCGTTTTTAGAGAATTATTTGAAAAACATGGTCACTTTAAGACCATGGAATCTTCGGAACGAAAAGCGATCGCGGGAATGGTCGGGAAATCAATTGTTTCTGGAAGAGAAATAGAATCGGCTTATTTTGGAAAAGCTGCCGATGGGTTTTTTATGAAAACGATAAATGATAATAACGAAAACATTTCAATCGCTCTAGATAAAATTCCTCTCGTGGGAGATGTAACAAAACAAGCCTACGATCAGTTCATTGAATGTTTCAAAAAGGCGTTTAGCGATAAGCGAAAGCATATTGCGGGCGCAACAAGGCTTTTGGCGATGAAAAGACCGGATGCTTTTTTGTGCATCAATGGGAAAAACGATAAAGAATTATTCAAAAAGATGGGAATGAAATCTAATAAACCAACGTACGAATCGTATTGGCCGGATATTATTACGAAACTAAGTGCGATGAAATGGTGCACCTCCCCTTCTCCGGCAAATGAAAGAGAAATCAAAAAATGGAAAGGCAGAATGGCGTTGATTGATTGTCTGTTTTACGAGTGAAAAATAAATTTACTTTTTTTCTGCACACCCATTCTCGATAACAACCCAACAAGTCCTATTTCAAAGGTTGCTTTTGGCCTCACCAAGTAATTTTGCGATCCATCCCGGAAAAAAAGTGCGCGACTCAACCATTAATTTCCATTCTTCCTTGGAAAGCTTTTGACGGATTTTTTTTAACGTTTCTGGGGCGTGAGATGGCCCCATCCATGCCAATGCTCGGATGGCCATACCTGCTGGACGATTGCCCAAAACCAGTTGCCAGCGCGGTGCGTGTTTAAATTTGATTGTTCGTTTGCCGAGTCGTAAAGTCCGGTTTCGTCCAGTTGTGACATATACTTCTTGGACGGGAACTTGTGTACTTAAACCGAGAAAATTAGCCGCAACAGCTCCATTGACGGCTACTTCCTCATTGTTTTTTATTGATATGGATTTGATGACGGTTTCAGGCGTTGGTGGGCGAACCCCAAAACGACTTTCTACCGGTGCAACATAAATACCCTGGCTAACCCGGATTAATTTTCCAGCTTTGGTCAAACGAGTGAACGCCTGATCTACGGAAGCCCGACTATTGTTCCCCAAAAACTCTTTAGGGGATAAAACGCTGCCCTCGGGACGGTTTTGGGATGATTTAAGTATGGTTTGAATGACAGGTTTCACCATAAGCTCCTTATGTTAGAATTATAATCACTTTTCTGACATCCAACAAACTGCTACAGGAGCAGGGTCTTCAATGAGGATTGCTTAAATTTATGGTAGGGATTTATTATTTTGTTGTTTTTGTGGCCTGGTTACAGGCTCCGAAAGTCGATGATTAATCGCTCTTGGCTAGAAAAAATTGATAAAATTTTTTAAATCTTTCTTAAAAGAAATTTGAGAATGAAATTACAAAAAACAGCTTATGAGCTAAGTCAGTCACAGGTAACGACACCACCTAACATAGTGTCGTTATTTTGGGAAGTGGTTAAGAATTATCGAAAACATTTTAACCGTGTTTTGGATATGGGCGCGGGTGATGCACGATTTGCAGTGGCTAAATGTTATGACCAATATGATGGTGTTGAAATCGATTCAAAAAAAATACGAGATGTTTCCAATTTGAAAAATGTTGATATTTTTAATAGCTGTATATTCGAACATCCGTTTAATAATTACGATGCATGTATTGGTAATCCACCGTATGTCCGTCACCATGACATAGAAACCGAATGGAAATTCTCGACCACAAAAAGGATTGAAGAAGAGTTAGAAATAAAATTAGACTTGCACTGCAATCTTTATCTCTATTTCATGTGTTTTGGCATTTTGAAAACTCAGCAAAAGGGTTTGGTTGCGCTTGTTATACCATTTGAATGGGTCTCTCGTCCGTCGGCGGCTCCAATTCGGAATTACATAAAACGGAAAAAATGGAACGTATCTGTTTATGAGTTTAAAGAAAGCATTTTCTCGAAGGTTTTAACAACCGCTTCAATAAGTATCGTTGATAAAGCTACTTCTGAAGGAAAGTGGTCTTTTTACAGCATTGATAGCAACCAAAATATTAAATCGAGAAACGGAATAAATGAATCCGGTACATATATTCTTCCGTACTCTCCTCGCGGGGAAGTATGGGCCAGACGTGGGTTGAGCCCCGGAACTCAAAAGGTTTTTACACTTACAGAAGATGAACGAAAAAAAGCCAAACTAACACACAAGGATGTGAGGCCCTGCATCACAACAATGAAAAGTTTGCCGAGAACTGTAAAAAAGCTGAATAAAAAAACATTTAAGAAATATTTTGTCGATGCTGGACAACGTTGTTGGCTGATTAGGTCGACGGACAAGAAAATTAGCCGAAGGCTAAGAAAGTATTTGAACAATGTCCACGAAGATGTGCGGAATACATATACATGTGTTAATCATGATCCGTGGTATTCCTATGAAAAATTTTCGATACCAAAATTTCTTTTTCATTCGGGATTTGTTAAAGAGGGTCCCAAGGTTTTAACGAACGAAATTAAGGCTCAAGCCGTTGGATCGGTTTATGGAGTCCTTTCGAAGATAAGAATTAAGAAAAAGGATAAAAAGGATTTGACCAAATTCTTGTTGAGCTATGATTTTGAGAAGAAAATCGTTCCGCATGCTAATGAACTTAAAAAAGTTGAAGTGAAGCAATTGAATAATGTTTTAAACGAATGGTGCTTGATGAGGCAAAATTATGCCAGAAACTAAAATTGACAATGGCATTGTTTTTTTTCAAGCCGAGGGTCGGTTGCTTCAAGAGCTTGGTGAGAGGCTTGTGGCGAGTCCGGAGGTCGCTCTCGTTGAATTGATTAAGAATTCATATGATGCCGACTCACCGCTTTGTAGTGTTACTTTAGAAGATGCTGGAAAAAGTTTAGTTGTTCAAGATTTAGGCAATGGAATGACCGATGAGGACTTTAAAGCTAAATGGATGAGAATTGCTACGGATAATAAAATTGAAGTAAGGCAGTCCAAAAAATATAAACGAAAATTAACGGGGCAAAAGGGAATTGGGCGTTTTGCGGTGCGATTCTTAGGACGGACTCTTCACTTAGATACCGTTGCTTGGGATGAAGAGAGGAAACACAAAACTAGATTAATTGCAGAATTTGACTGGGAAAAAATTGATAAAGAAGAAGATTTGAATAAGGCCGAAATTTCTTATCAATTATTTAAGGTCGATGAAAATATCACCACTGGGACGACTTTAAAGATTCAACGTCTCAAAATTGACAAAGGGTTTATTGATAGTTCTAAATTTCATACGGCTGTGATGAGAATAGTAACTCCGCTAAATGGGTTGGATTGGGGAAGATTTAATCAAACTGTTAGTTATAAAAATGGAGATCCTGGATTTTCAGTCGATTTGCCAGGATCGAGTGGAGAATACAAAAAACAATTAGATGTTGCGAAATATATTCTTGATCGTGCTTGGGCGAGATTAACTATCGATTTCAATAAAGGGAAACTAATTTACACAGTAACCTTTGGCGGTGAGAAAGCCTCGCGAGAACTTAACGTTGATTTTGAATCAAGCATTACAAATGGTTTGTTTGCAGACATACGTTTTTTTCCACGCAGAAAAGGTGTATTCAACCAAATGGATGAAATGGATGTCGATGGTAGATTGGCTTGGACGTGGGTTAGGGATAATCAAGGTGTAGGCATTGTCGATCATGGTTTTCGAATCAAGCCATATGGCTTTGGCGATGACGACTGGCTGATTCTGGATCGTGATAAGGCGCATAGTGAAAGAAAATGGAAAACAAAAATTGCCGAAGAATATTTCCCAATGACAGCTGGGGAGAAAATTCACCCGATTGAAAATCCTATGCTAAATCTTCCGAGTAATTTTCAGTTAGTTGGTGCTGTGTTTGTCGAATCCAAAGGCCGAACTGGAACCGGAAGTAACGAGGATTTGATCCCTTCGATGGATCGTGAGGGATTCATTGAAAACGAAGCTTTTAAAGAACTTTTTGAAATTGTTCGGGGTGGTGTTGAATTTTTAGCTTCTAAAGACAAAAAAAGACTTCAACGGTTGGACGAGAAGCGGTCCGAAGAAGCTGAGGAAAAAGTTCGATACGACTTGAAAATGGCGATCGAACATATAAAAGAGAGTCAAACACTTACTCGGTCGGATAAAACAAGAATTGTTGAAGAGTATAGCAATTTAGCGAAGCATGTTGATGAAGTTGAGCAATATGATAAGGAAGCTCGCCGAAAACTTGAGACTATGAGTTTATTGGGAGTCGTTGCTGGCTTTATGACACATGAAGCTTCAAGGATTATTGAAGTTCTTCAAGATGCGATTGAAAAATTAAAGGCAATTGCAAAACAACATCCTAACTTGTCTGAGAAAGTTGTGGAACTCGAAAAAAGTTATGAAACGTTTTCGTCCTACGTTAATTACACAAAAACTTTTATAGGCACAGCGCAAGAGAATATCGTTTCTAAATTCAAAGCTGATGCGCAAATTCGGAAAGTAATAAAACAATTCGGAGATTTTGCGGAAGAGAATAAAATCAAAATTAAATGTGAGGTGAAAGAGGATACGGAAGTCCCTGCTATGCCCGTTACGATTTATAGCGGTGTATTGTTAAATCTTTACACAAATGCTTTGAAAGCAATATTGGCTTCTAAAACGCACGTTGAAAATCCAACCATTCTCTTTAGGATTTGGAACGAAGAAAAAGATCATATTGTTGAAGTACACGATACGGGAATTGGGATTCCACCAAGTTTAAGAAAGCGTATTTGGGACCCAGGGTTCACCACAACCTCTCAGCTTAATAATCCTCTTGGCACTGGAATGGGACTTGGACTCAGCTTGATAAAGGAATTGGTTACCCAACTAGGGGGGACAGCGAGTGTTATTGATCCAGCCGAAGGCTTTAATACTTGTTTTCGAGTTGTTTTTCGCGGAGATAAACGGAAATGAAAAATAAGAAAAAGATACTTTTATTTGAGGATACAAAGGAAAGTTTGAAAAAAGTAAGAAAGGCAATCGAGGATAATTTATCCAAAGAAAACATTGAATGTATTGTTTTTGCTGAAAATGAGTTTAAAACAAAAACCAATTTGAAGGCTACTTATGAAAAACGTATCCTGAAAGAATTGGAAGACGAATATTACAAAGATGTAATTTTGATTGTTTGTGATCGAGCTTTATCACTTACGGAAGGTTATCAGGGTTTATCAGAAGTAATTGTTTCAAGTGTGGCTTCGCAGCTTGGTATTCCTGTTTGCTTATATGCCCGTGGATTGGACACGAAGAATATTTTGGCGCGTCAAAGGGAATGGGGCAATGGGCGCATTGTGTTGAGAAATTATCCAAAGAGCAGAGTGGAAGCTCGTGAAGTTGTTGTCCTGGCAAAAGGTTTTATGGAGTTGAAGAAAAAGATAGAAGTTCTTCTCAAGAACAAAAAAATAAAGACATCTCCACCATCCGATATTTTAGCTAAACTTTTAGGCCATCCTGAATACAACGTTCAAATCGCTCTTTACGACATTAACGAACCGAAATTGTTTTCCGACATAAACTCTTTACGAAACAAGAGTGGGAAACAAGATTTGGAGAAATTGAATCGTAAATTTTCGTGTTTATTAGGGTATTGGTTATACAATTCGATTATTCGTTTTCCAGGGTTGCTGCTGAATGAAGTTGCTGCCGCAAGCTATTTCAACATCAGCCAATCTGAATTTAACAAAAAGAATGTTCGAAAACTTTTTGATTTTGCTTTGTATCGTGGTCCTTTTTCAAATCTCGAATATCCATTATGGTGGCGCGGTCTTATTGATAATCACTTGTTAAATTCTGGCTACAAAAAAGAATTGGAGTTTGCAGAAAAACAATTAAAAAGGAAAGTCCAGCAGTGTCAATGTAGTGTCGATAGTAAAAAAAATGCGGGTTATTATTGTATTGTCACTAATAAGCCGGTCAGTTTTGAGAATTCATTCGGTAATATTAAGTTTTTTCCCAGAGGAGCTAATTTAACTCGCGTTTCGAAAAATAAATATGAAGAAGACGGACCCTGGGTCAATATTTAATGAAAAAGAACAAGAAGAACATATTTCCTCAAAAAGAGTTTAATGCCGTTCAAAATGCTTATATAAAACTTTTCCAAGATTTCAAAACGGCTTGCGATAACGAAAGTTTAAAGGTGACTAGCCCCAATGCGATTGGGTTCTCCTATGAAAACATGGGGGATAAAATGGTTGAGTTTAAATTTTTTCTTCTCTTGTCTAATTGGCCATATAAAAAAGAAGTGGGTAAGGAATTAGATATATTCTTAACAAGCAATGAAACCTTTTCGTTTGAAACGAATGAAGTAATTAAATCAAACGTTGGATTGAAATATCTAAAAAACAACAAAGATCAAACCGTTCACCCGCTTCTTGATATTCATTATGATTATGAAAAGGATGTTAAGTCGGCTCACCCAGTTTTTCATGTACAGCTTGGTGCAGTGGAAATCTCTTCGGCGGCAAAAGAACAAGTTCATTTTCGAAAGACAATTCCAAAGTCGGATCACCTACTCTATTCTAATGTTCGAATTCCAACACCATATATGAACATTACTTCTGTTCTGTTGTCTTTAGCGGCTGACCACCTTAGTTTTGAAAATTACCAAATGTTCTTGGGGAGTGTCCGAGAAAGTGAAGCTGTAAAATGGAAAGTTGCTTGTTCTCCATTGGGGGAATCGCTTCAAAAAGACGGAAATGTTCACTCGCATATTTGGTATTTTGATGAAAGAAAACTAGCGGAAGCTTAGTTTAAATTGTGTGGTTGAAGTTTTAGATTTTGGAGGGGATGGAAAATTATTTTGAAGAAATGAACATTTCAATAGGTCAAAAGTAGTCTGTCAGAAACAACTTCTGTTTCTAAGCTCTTGCCTTGCATTTGAAATCGTCGAAGCATAGATCGTCCGCAATTAACAAACACCTCTTGTTTAAACAGCCCCTTGGGAATTGATATATCGCAAGAACTGCTTCCTGATTTTTTTGTTCCATCAATGCTCAGGGCGACGAATACACCCCTGCGTTTACATTTTTCAATCATCTTAAATAAGTCTTCAAGTCTGAATGTTTGTGCCCCATATAGAATTGATTGGCTGTAGCTATAAGGTGGGTCGCAGTAAATCAAATCCCCCGGTTTAGCCTTTTCCATAGAATCTTCATATCCAGATAGAGTGAATTTTGTTCCTTTTGTTCGTTCGTGCCAAATATCAACGCGCTCTGCAAAGGATTCTGGAGGCATCGGATTATGGATTCCGCAGGGAGTTGACATGTGTCCATCCGATTGTCGAAAGCGAACAACTCCGCCGTAACAAGCCCGTGATAAGGCAAGGAGATCGGCACCATTCGGGTTATGGTTATAAGAAACTCTGATTTTGTTATATTCATCGATTTTTTTGCCGGTTGTCATTTTTGTCCAACGTTTTGCATACCAATCTTTTAAGGATTCAGGGGATTCTTGAAGGGTTTTCCAGATATCAATGAGTGGGCTAAAGATGTCGGAGGCTATCGCCTTATTGGGAGCCAAAGTCCCTAAAACTGCTCCACTTCCAAGAAAGGGCTCGAAATAGGTTCCGTAGTTATCGGGGAAATAGGAAACAATTTCATGAGCGAAACGTTGCTTGTTTCCGATCCATTTAAGCAATTGAGCTTTTAGAGGACTAACTGAATTGCGGCTGGTTTTTGTAAATAAGGTTTGTTGCATGGTCTTATCCTAATGTTTTAAGAGTTGTTTTTCAACTCTTAAAATATCCTATTTTGGAATATTCCAAAATAGCATTTATATTCCTCTGTGTGAATAAAACCATCTTTTCAAGCAAGCAAAAATTACTACAAAAACATCTTAAGGAAACACGAATCGCCGCCGGTTTAACTCAAATAGAACTCGCCAAGAAATTGGGTTTGCGTCAATCGTTTGTTAGTAAATATGAGTCTGGCGAACGACGGTTGGATTTGGTTGAGATAAGTGAAATTTGCTCTGCGTTAGATATCCCTTTATCCCAATTTGTTAAAAAGTTTGAAAGTTCCATGAAATGAAACCGAACGAAATATTTCTAAAACAACCGAAGCATTTTTGGGCGTATGTTAGAACGATTAGCGAGAATATTGGATATACGGAAAGAGGAACGGGGCAAGTAAAAATTCCCAATTTGGTTCAAATAAAAGAGTTGTTTGAAGAACTCAATCTCTCGTTTGAACATCTTGAAAACGCAAAAGGGGAATTAACTGAATTTGGAAGGAAGTTGACTGAGTATTTTGTTTATCGAGCAAAAGTCCTTAACGATCATGTTAAACCGAGACTAATGGATGCGAAGCGGGCCAAATCTGAGTTTGATAGATTAAAAGCAAGTTTAAATCCTTCGTGCCCGTTGCCCATGAACAAGCAGAAAAATGAGAAAAAAACTCCGGCCTACTTCACAGGGATTATTAACATGCTGATTGAATCTAATTGCGAGGGTCTTCCTTGCGATTATGATCCGAGAATATTAACGACCGTAACTCGTGACAATGCTCCTTTGAGGACTTTGGCGAGGAGAATTGATGGAGCTTTCACGAGTCCCGTCAATCCGGTTGCCGTTTGGGAAGTTAAGGAATATTACTACACGACGACGTTTGGAAGCCGAATCGCGGATGGGGTTTATGAATCTCTCTTGGATGGGATGGAGTTAGAAGAGATGAGAGAAAGTGAAAAGATTCATATAAGGCATTATTTAATGGTTGATGCTTACGAAACTTGGTGGGAAATGGGCAGATCATATTTATGCAGAATGGTTGACATGATTCACATGAATTACGTTGACGAAATATTGTTTGGGCATGAAGTCGTTGAAGAACTACCGAGAATAGTGAAAGAATGGGTGGCTATTGTTAAGGGAAAAAATAAAAGCTTTGGGGTGTAGTGAAGAAAATATTCCCGCCTATTATTTCCTTAATAACTTAAGAATTTTCATAAGAGTGGTTTTCTTTTTTTGGTTTTTGCGATAGCGTATATTTAGTCGTCAACTATTTAATTGGCAGTCATATTTATCGGTTTTTTTATGAATCGGGTGTAACAACCCTTTGTTTTTCGTATGCGGGGCAGTTGTATGGATATCGTTCGGTTATTGGATCAAGTCAAACGAGATTTACCCTCCGTCCTTATAGGTTTTGCTACCTATGCCGCGATAAAGCTTGGCCTCGAACTCTCCGGTGTTATTGCAGTAGCCTTTAATCCCTTCGACCTGCTTTCGGTCATTGCCCTGGGGATTACCTACCTTCTTGAAAAACACTTCCCGTTAAATCCTATTCTTGCCTTGGCTCCATCCCTGATTCTGACGTCCTTAGTCCACGACTTTTTTGGAACCTTCATTGGAACCGAGGGTTTTGTGAGTGACGTGGGTTTAGCCATGGCGTTCTTTATCGGCCTTTGCTCCTACTTTGTTTTCGTCACGTTGAAGAAGAGTTCCGATCTCCACAAGGAATCGCCGAAAGAAGAGACGGGTAAATACCCCATCTACCTTGACGTGACGGGGAAGTACTTCATCCCCACCGAATTCCTCAAATACCACCTGGAGGTCATTGGATCTTCGGGAATGGGGAAGACCAATATCCTCAATTGGATCATTGAGCAATCCGTCCGGTACGGCTTGGGAATGTTTGTCTTCGACGCGAAGTCGAACTTCAACAAACAGCTACCCTACTTTGCCTCCAAGTACGGGAGGCTTGGCGACCTCAAATACCTCGACCTCGCGGATATCAAAAGAAGCCAGTCCTATAACCCCGACTACAAAGAAAAAGCGGATGAGATTTTTAACGGCCTGATGAAGTCCCTCTTTTACCAACCGGAGCAGGAGCCCTACTACCGGGACCAAGCCAGCGATGTATTGAGCAACCTGACCAACCTTCTCTTGATGGAATTCCCGGTCGTGACCCGGATGGATTACCAAAATTTGATCTCCAACGAGATACGGTCCTTTAAGACGATCCAATACCTGAGCCTGAAATACAAACATACGGTGTCGGGAAAATACTTCCTGGGGAAATGGGTGGAGAAATCGGCGACCGACCGGGACATGATCCTTTCGGGCCTGACCAGCAAGCTCTCCCGGTTTACCACCAGGGAATGGTCGCCGCTCATCAACACGAAGCACCCGGATATCGTCATGAAAGACGTGGTTGAGAAGAACCAGATATTCCTTTTTGGGACTTCCTCCCTTGTCAATCAGGAGGACGCCAAGCCGCTCATTATCTCCGCCCTAGTCGATTTGGCGGGGGTCATCGGCAAGCGGATACCCGACCCACCGAAGAAACCCTTCATGATTATCCTCGACGAGTTTTACGCCGCGTCCTACCCCGGCTTCAATGACTGCCTCGCCTTGGCCCGTGAGGCGAATGTTTGCTTCGTCCTGGCCCACCACAGTCTGGGTCAGCTCGCCGCCATTAGCCCTGAGTTCAAGGACGACATCCTGACCAACACCAACCACAAGATGGTCATGAACATCACCGAGAAGGAAACGGTCGATTACTTTGCCTCGCTTTTCGGGACCAAGGTGACGAAGAAGGATGTCTATTCCTACGACACCCGGATTCCCCAGGCCAAGGGCCGGACGGAGAAGCAGGACGAGGAGTACGTCGTCCACCCGAACTACCTTCGGGATATGCCCAGGGGACAGGCGGTGTGCCGGATCATGTATAAGACGGGGCCTAAGATTTTCAAAATGAACCTCAAGGAGATGAAAAAGCCTCCCCAGGACTTCGACTTTATCAGCGCGGTTCCGGTCAGGAATAACCACCTCAAGGAGAATGAGTTCAACGAAATCAAAATCCTCAAGCTCGTGAACAAAGAAGCCCCCAAGCCGCCTGCCCCTGGAAACCCGGTGGTCGCCCCTCCGCCCCCGCAATCGGGGGAATCATCCGAATCCCCGATCCCCTTGGACCAGGATGCCATCGCCGGTGAGCCGGAAGGCAAGGCCAAGAGTGCCGGCCCGGCGAAGAAGAAGGGGGCCAAGGTTGAGGCCAAGAAGCCGATGGAGGACAACCCGTTATGACCCCTTATCTCAAAATGACCGACGAGGAGGCCCGGTGTTTGGCCTGGATTCATTCCAACAAGTTCACTGTCCCCGAGCTTTTCTGGAAGAAGTTCTACGCGGATAAAAGCTTCCAGTACGCCTGCCGCGTCCTCAAGAACTACTCAAGCCCCGAGCGGGGACTGCTCCACGTCCAAAAGCCGCACCGCTTCCTCAACTCCTATTACTTCCTGACAGCCGGGGCTATCCGGGTCTTGGACGGCATGAACCGAATCCTGGTCAGAAGCACCCGTTATCCGGTCAAGATCAACCCCTATGAAAGGGAGCATGACGAGATGGTCCAGCAGGTCAGGATCGCCTTTGAGGCCAACGGCGACCTGAAAGACGTCTTTTGGGTGAGTGATTTCGAGATGAGGTGCGGCATAACCCCCTCGGCCAAGGCCCAATTCCTGGAAGGGTCTTTGGACAAGGCGAACTGGCGTTCCCACTGGTCCCAATGGCGGGATAAAAGCCGAAGGACGCCCGACGGCTATTTCGAGGCGGAACTTACCGGCAAAAAATATGGGTTCGTCCTGGAGATCGAGAACGTCCCGAACCCCGAGTGGAAGATTCAGATCATGGTGGGCTACCTGGAGAATTCCTTCCCCGATGACTTCAAACTGGTCGTTTCAGCCAGCCGCCCGAACGCCATCCGAATGTACAAGGCCTTGCAGTTGAAGGTCAGGCGGGAAGAACAGTCCAAGTGGTTCATCAGCTACCTGGAAAGGGCAACGACGCTGCCCTTCAAGAAGGTCTTTCATAGCCTGACGAGGCCCATACCGGCCAGCCAACCACAGCAGGACCCCGCCGCGTAAATCCTCTAGCTTGCCCATCCCTCCATATCGTATTCCCATGCCCTGTAGCGCCCACTTGTGCCTTGGAGTTGGTTTAGTGCCAGTAAACTAGGAATTTTCATTTTTCCGCTTTTTTTAGCCCGTTTCCCATGCGGCGATGGCGAACCCCCCTCTCTACGCATCAAGATGCGAGATCCGAGAGGGGGGTTCGCCCTCGCCGATGGTAAACAAAAAAAGCGGAAAAATGATGGAGTCGAAAATCTTTAAAACCTAAGACAACTGGAAAAGAGAGAAGGTGAGTAAAGGAGTGGTGGGATGGGCAATGGAGGTGTAGGTGTAATGGTACTGGAGGCGCTAAAACCGGAAAGGCAAAACAGAGGAGAAATAGAAGTGGTATGTAGGTCGTCAGTAGTGCAGGGGTGTGTTGAAATTGGGGTGAAGGACGGGTTATTGGTGGACTAGGAGACAGACACAGTTATGGAGTTTTGGGGGTGGACTTTTAGATGTCGTGAATCTATTCCGATAGCTGATTTACTCCAAGTGGATAAAAGCCCTACGGGCTTTTTCTTTCGGGTAGGAAGTTATCGGACTTACCTTGTATCCAATGCGAAGCCATGCCTGCCCCGCCGCTAACGCGGCTCTATGCAGGCTGGCTTTCTAGGAGCCATTTTGACAGTCCAAGTCGTGGGGAGTTTCACACTCCCCACACCCCTCCCGGCCTGGCCTACGGCCAGGCCGTACAGATGAAATTAGCGGCGGTTGGTAGGGTGGATGATTGCCTTGTACCGGTCTTGGAAGACAACACAAAAGAACTGGATTCTTATTGAGGGGGGAACGCCCTTGGCAACAGCGGCCAAGGGCTGGGTCTTCCCCCTGGGCCAAGCTATCCCACAAAGGCCGTGGGATGATCTTGGCCCACCCCTTTCCCCGTGGGCTTCCGCCCCCGAACCCCTGAACAAAAGGGAAGTGACCCTTTTGTAAATCCCTTAAAACCGTCCGTTAGGGATGGGGGTGGCAGTGTTGAAGATTCCCTTTCCTTTCCCTTTGGGGACCCCGCCAAGCCGCAAGCCCCCTCACCGTCTTGCTATCCAGCCAAAATATTTTAGCCCTTCGGGGAATGGAATTTTGGAGGCTACAAGCCGGTGAGGGGGCTTGCGGATTGGCCCTCCCGCAAAGGCGGCTCCCCGCCTGGGCGACAACAAACGCCGCCCTGGCAGGAAGCCGATAAAGGAAAGGGGAGTTTGAGTCCTCAGTGCCGTTTCAAAAATGGAAAATTTCGGCGTGACATAACAACACCGCCTCGGTTTCCCATTTTTGAAAGCTTCGCAAGGCCGCAAAGGGCGCGGCCTTCCGGCCCTTCGGGTATCGGGGATTCGTTTAAACCTTCGCGGTGGATTTTGGTGGTTGTTCCTTCCTGAAGTTCAGCAGCAAACCCATAAAGCAGACATAGAGGTCCGGTAGTCCAGGTCTTAGGACGATGGACAGTTTCGGGATTTCGTCCCGAGGCCCAATGGCGGTTTTTTTTCGTTCACGGCCACCCTTGCGAACTTCGCAACTTTTGCGCCAGCCGGAAAGCACGGCTGTCACAAAAGCGGGGGGTGGCCTTTCTTTTTTTTCTTCCGGTCGGTTCTAGGACGTTTCCAAGCACGAAATCCCAAAACTCCCGCTGTGCCTTCCCCTCCCCCCTTGGCTTGTGAGGGGGGAGGGGGAAGGCGGTTTTTTTAAGGCGCGAACCGCCAAAAAACAAAAAGGGGGTGATGGGACATGGACGAGAACAGGAACCCGGAACAGAAGCCTGAAGGAATCCAAGGTGAGGGGCAAGAGGCCCTTGGCTGGAAGGTCACCGACGAGGAGATCGACCGGGTTATCAAAAAGCTGGAGGAAGGTTGGCAGTTTTAAACAGGGGGCACTTATGGCGCATCCATCGTTTCAGGTCGGGAAGTTCAGAGTTTTAGGCCGGTATGAAATCCACTTTGGGAAAGACGGTGAAGGGTTCTTCTTTTACGAAATCGAAGACCTGGAAACCCTCTCCATGGTGGACGTGAAGGACGGCTTGACCGAAGGCGAGTTTTTGGAGGCGGTGGGATGCGCCATGAACCCGATGGAATTTTTTGTTTTTCAAAAACTTATTCACTCAATCGCATAAGGAGGCAAAACCATGAAAGGGAATATTGCGGAGGAAATCACCAACAGGATTTTGGAGGACTTGGAAAAGGGCGTCACCCCTTGGGAGAAGCCCTGGAAGGCGGGGCGGGGGCTCCCCTTGCCGGTGAATGCCAGCACCAAGAAGCACTACCGGGGAATCAATGTCTTTGTCCTTTGGAACGAACAAGAGAAGCGGGGCTTTTCGTCCCCGGCCTGGGTGACCTTCAACCAAGCCAAGGCGTTAAAGGGAAACGTCAGGAAGGGCGAAAAGGGAACCGGGGTCGTTTTCTACAAGCGCCTTTCCAAGACCAAGAGCTTGAACCTTGAGGATGAAGTCCTGCTGGAGGAGCAATCCTTTTGGGTTCTGAGGACTTACACGGTTTTTAACCTCGACCAAGTGGAGGGGCTCGACCACCTGAAACCCAAGGTTGAAACCATCGAGCCCTTTAAGGCCGTGGCCGAAGCCGAGAGGATTTTGAAGGATTCGGGAGCACGGATTTTCCATTCCGTGGGCGACCGGGCTTTTTTCGACCGCCAGGGGGACTTCATCAACCTTCCCATGAGGGAGAGCTTCGAAAGTCCCGAGGCATTTTATGGGACTGGCCTCCACGAATTGACCCACTGGACGGGCCACGAAAGCCGGTTGAACCGTGTATTCGGGAAACGCTATGGCGACCAAGCCTACGCCTTCGAGGAACTGGTGGCCGAAATGGGAGCGGCTTTCCTTTGCGTTTCTTGCGGCATCCCCTATGCGACCCGCCATTCCAACTATATCGGGGACTGGATTCAGGTCTTGAAGGGCCACAAGCGGGCCATCTTCACGGCGGCGGCAAAGGCGCAACAGGCGATGGACTTCATCCTGAAAAAAGAATTCAAGGAGGTCGCGGCGTAAAGCCGCGGCTCCACACCCCTAAGGAGGGTCTTATGGACGATTTAACACTCAGGAAGCTACGGGAAGTTTTTGACCGGTACGAGGTCCCGGAAATTTTGAAAGGGTTGGCCCGGCTTTGCGATGAACAGGCTGGGCTCCTTTCCTATTGGCCGGGGGAGGAGATCGAGGTTTTGACCTATGTGAACAACCGCTTACGGCTGGAAAGGCTTTCAGAATCCCTTCGGGCTGACAGCCGTTTGATTTCCAGCCAGTTTAATTAGGAGGTTGTCATGGAAAAGAGATTCTATTTCAGGAACTCCAAGACGGGCGACCTTTGCGAGGTACAGGCCGAGGACTCGGAATAAAGCCCTTCTTCTTTGTTTGAAAAACACGGATTGGAAGATGACCGAGATTCTCTACGAGGGCTCCCTCCCGCTGGGCGGGAAAGAACCTGGAAAGGAGACGAAACCATGAACCAGGGTATTGAAACTCCAAAAGTCAAAAAAGTCCTCTATGAGTCCGTTTGGGTCCGGGGTTGCCAGCAACGCACGGTCACGAAGGTCTATCTCAAGGACAAGTCGGTGCTGACCTTTGCGGGGAATCTCCCCCGTAAGGAGGCGGTCTTTAACGCCTATTACCAGAAAGGGAGGGATGCGGGGATGACGGTGGAAGAGGCGGCCGTTTTCGCCGGGAAGGGGGCTTATAAACCTTAAAGATTTAATTTGGAAACATGGAGCTAACTGCCACCGGGCCGACTTTGCCTTTCGTGACCCCGGTGGCGGTTTTTTTGAATTAGGATTAAGAACTGTGCACTTTGGGGATCACAAATAGTAAAATTTAAGAATGAAAAACGGCTAAAGAGGCATGATGAGCTTACTCGCTTTTAAAAATAACCATTCGTTATTTATGATCTGCTTTTTTATTTTTTTTTGTTTTGTACTTATTCCTTTTTTACTTAATTACAGGTCACGTCCCAGGAATCCTCGCAAGCGAACCCGGTTGGTATGAAGTGCCGTTGGGTATTCCGCTTAGTCTTGTACTGGCGGGATTGGTTAAATTTTTAGTAGAAAAATATATTCAAAAACGGAAAGTGTCGTTTCTTTTGCTTAAATAACAGAATTTTACTAAGTGGGTGTCGAAGATGTCGTCCGGGGCAGGGAGGTATTTAAACGAATGTTAAATTCAAAACTGATCGGGGGAATACTCCTTATTGTTTTCGGGGTCGTTGTTTTGATTTATGGGGATAAGAAATTAAACGTTGATGAAGGCCGAATCGGAAGGTTGTTTTTTCCGCCCAGCAAGTCTTCTTTCAATTCCAAAATATGGAAATGGTTTCTTGGGATAATTTCAATTCTGGCTGGAATAAGTTTCGTGTTTTGATCTGTCCACAACGGGGACCCGTCGCGGACAATGGAAAAAAACGAAAAAGGCACCAAGGGAAATATTGACCGATGAAACGTATGAATCTTAAGACGCTAGTCCGCAAAGGCTACAATTTGACGACTTACGCCCACCGAGACGACCGAGGACGGAGCCCATTTAAGAATAAGTTCAGCTATACCGAATGGTCGAATGAGCTGGGTAAGCGGCTGGAACCTTGCGCTAAAATATTGGATCTCGGTTGCGGAAACGGATTGCCGATAGCCAAATCCTTAGCAAAACGTTTTGATGTGCTGGGGGTGGACCTTTCCGACTTGCAAATCCGCCGGGCTAAGAAACTTGTCCCTAAGGCGCGGTTCAGGCGTGGAGATATGTGTAAATTGAAGATCGCCAGAAGCAGTTTGGATGCCGTGGTCTGTCTTTATGCGCTTATTCATGTGCCCCGGCGCGAACAAAGGGGCGTTATCAAGAATGTCGCAAACTGGCTGAAACCGGGTGGGCTATTGTTGTTGGTCGTTGGGATGAATGCGGGTGAAGGCGGGGAGGCTAACTGGCTGGGAGTGAAGGGTGCTGACATGTTCTGGGCGCAGGAAAATTTGACGACCTATGAGCGATGGTTTGGTGTGGAGGGGTTCCGCATCATAAGAAGGAGGCGCATTCCCGAAGGGAAAATAGCCCATCAACTTTATCTGTTAGCTAAACAGTAAAATTTATGTTCTAACCTGTCCACGAGGGGGACCCTGATTGGACAGGCGAAACTAGCTTAGTGAGGGATAACGGAACCTAATGACCATAAATAAAAAATTGAGTATCGCGGTCTGCCAGTTTCCCGTAACCGGAAATATTGCCAAGAACAGCCGGTATATTCGGGGGTTCATCCGCAAAGCCGCAGCGCATCAAGCGGAAATCATCCAATTTCCGGAAACCTCCCTGTGCGGTTGGGGCAAATGGAACAACCCCGCCTTCAAAAAGTTTGATTTTGCGGCATTGAGGCGGGAAACCTCCGAAATCCGTAGGTTGGCGGCGGAAAAAAAGATTTGGGTCATACTCGGTTCCGTCCACAGGCTTGACACCGATTTCAAACCCACGAATTGCCTTTATGTGATCAACAACCATGGCAGGATCGTCGACCGTTATGACAAATGCTGGCTGACCAAAACCAACGATGAAATAAATTCCTTTTCCCCTGGGGACCGGTTGACCACCTTCAAGGTGGGTGGTGTGAAATGCGGCTTAATGATCTGTGCCGACGGCAATTATCTACAGATGTTTAATGCCTATGCTCATCTAGGGGTGGATTTGCTGTTTTACTCATCGGGCCATGCAGGATTCAAAAATGATGTTTGGAAGATA
>Ga0206832_10118_pt1 | contig 20738 bp, 12 predicted proteins | sample Alteio_BWOrgCont_74_FD_152896 | JGI IMG/M metagenome (GOLD analysis project Ga0206832, IMG submission 152896) | Enriched cells from forest soil in Barre Woods Harvard Forest LTER site, Petersham, Massachusetts, United States -... | ecosystem: Environmental > Terrestrial > Soil > Temperate forest >... | reverse complement strand
CAATGAACTACAAAACTACAATTAAAGGAAAAGTTTACAGGTTTAACGACCTGAAAACATTGCTTGCGAAGGCTTCGCCTTTCCGTACGGGGGATGCGCTGGCAGGTTTGTGTGCTGATAGTTATGAGGAACGGGTTGCCGCGCAAATGGTTTTGGCTGAAGTGCCTTTGAAGAATTTTTTGAATGAGGTTATTATCCCCTATGAAGAGGATGAGATAACCAGACTGATAATAGATAGTCATGATAGCAATGCTTTTAAACCATTAGACCACCTAACGGTTGGTGAGCTGCGCGATTGGTTGTTGAGTGATGATACCAATGCTGCTGTGTTAAAAAATATTGAAGCAGGCTTAATACCAGAAATGGTTGCGGCGGTATCCAAACTAATGGGAAACCAGGACCTGATCGCGGCAGCAAAAAAGATTGAGGTGGTAACCCGTTTCCGTAATACAATTGGTTTAAAGGGGCATTTCTCAACGCGTTTGCAGCCTAATCACCCAACCGATGATCCTAAAGGTATAGCGGCCAGTATTATTGAGGGTTTGCTGTACGCCAGCGGCGATGCGGTTATCGGTATTAATCCGGCAACTGATAGTCCGGCAGGGGTGATGCGATTACTGCGGATGATAGATACTTTACGGCAGCAATTCGAGATACCGATACAATCATGCGTATTGAGCCATATCACCACCACGCTCGAGCTTATCAACAAGAATGCAGACGCGCCGGTTGATCTTTGTTTTCAATCGATAGGTGGTACGGAGAAAACCAATACCAGCTTCGGCATAAATTTGGCTTTGATAGAGGAAGCTTACCAGGCAACGCTATCATTAAACCGGGGAACTGTCGGGCAAAATGTAATGTATTTTGAAACGGGGCAGGGCAGCGCTTTATCAGCCAACGCGCACCATGGGGCTGATCAGCAGACCTGCGAGGTGCGGGCTTATGCCATCGCTCGTAAGTTTAACCCGTTGCTGGTAAATACCGTAGTAGGTTTTATCGGCCCGGAGTATTTGTACGATGGCAAGCAGATCATCCGCGCAGCGCTGGAAGATCATTTTTGCGGGAAATTGTTAGGCTTACCTATGGGTGTTGATGTGTGCTACACTAACCATGCCGAAGCTGATCAGGATGATATGGATAACCTGCTTACCCTATTGGGTGTTGCCGGTTGCAATTTTATAATGGGGATACCAGGGTCGGATGATATTATGTTGAATTACCAGTCAACATCTTTTCATGATGCATTGTATTTACGAAAAGTATTGGGTTTAAAGCCTGCGCCCGAGTTTGAGCAATGGCTGATGAAGCAGGGTATTATGGATGAAAAGGGTAGCCTCACTTCAAATACTCAGGCAGGATTATTACAGCACTTCGGAGGGTTATGGATAAAATAACGAAGGGGAAGCAAAAACCGGAAGATCCGCTTAACCCACTAAAGGAATTTACCGCGGCAAGGATAGCCATTGGCCGTGCCGGGACGAGTATCCCCATAAAGGAAGCCCTTGAATTTAAATTGGCCCACGCGCATGCCCGGGATGCGGTGTATTCAGTTTTAGATACGGAAGGCATATTGAATAATCTTACCCGGTTTAACTTGCCGGGTTTACTATTGCATAGCAAGGCCGAAAGTCGTGCACAATACCTGCAGCGTCCCGATCTGGGCCGCAAATTGAATGACGCATCCTCAGAGCAACTAAAAAACAATAGCGGTAATTATGATGTGGTAACAATTATTGCCGACGGACTTTCAGCAACCGCTGTAAATGAAAATACAGCTGGATTATTAAAATATTTGATCCCGCTTTTGCAGGATGCTAAATTAAAGATAGCTCCGGTTTGTTTGGTGGAACAGGGCAGGGTAGCCCTTGGCGATGAACTGGCATACCTGTTAAACGCCCGGCTTGCCATCATGCTGATAGGAGAACGCCCCGGCCTGAGTTCGGCAGATAGTATAGGCGCTTATCTTACTTACAACCCCAAACCCGGATTGACAGATGAATCGCGCAATTGCATTTCTAATATTCGCCCACATGGCTTAAAATATAAAGCCGCCGCAGGTAAAATATTTTACATGGTACAGGAGTCTTTTAGGTTGAAGTTATCAGGTGTTGGCTTGAAGGATAATCAATCATTATTGGGCCATTAGTCATTGGATCATTTCGCTGCGCTGTCATTATGCTTAGCGTCATTGGTCATTAGTCATTCGCTGTGCTGTCATTAGTATCGCTTTAAGGCAAACTTACGAAGTTTAACTCGAAGTATTTATTTTAAATGGACTCGTTGAGGGCTTCGCCGTTTAAAAACTTCGTAAGTTTATTTGCGCCGACCATTACATCCTGTAAATCAATTAAATCCAGAACATCCTGTTCTATTTCTTCTTATCATTATCCTTTATATACCCGGTAAAGCTGATAGCATCACGGCCATTGCTGAGGGCTTGTACACTGGCGGTGCCGTTGGTAAATATATCAATGTTCAATTTGCTGGTTCGTTTTACATCATTCAGCGTAATGGTTATTCTCCAGCCGCCTTTTTTCTTTGGGGTTACCACATAATCAAATTTTGTTGAGGTAAACTTTACACCGTCATCACTGGCTCCATAAGGTACATCCATATACGCGCGGCCAAAATAGGGCAGGTACGCAATTACGGAGTCCTTTCTAACTATCAGGTCATAATCTGAGGTAAGGTATTTTTGCCCGCCTCTTAATGGCTGCGCATATTGAGCAACAAAGGTATAGCGCTGTGCATTCACCTTGCTTTTTATAGCGGCTGCTTTAGCCTGTTCTTTGGCTTGTTTATCTGTTTGCTGGGCGCTTGTTGTTCCTGCAATAAAAAGCAGGGCAACAATAAATACTGATGATACTAAGGTTTTCATGATGAGTGGTTTATAGATGTGTAATGTAAAATATGGTGTTATTGATTTAAAGTTAGAGAATAATTTATTGATATAAAAATAGCCTCCTTGTCATTTCGACAATAGAGAGAAATCTTCTTCACCATGTCGATCTGCAAGAGATATCAGCGTAAATGCACAATCGCAGAAGATTTCTCCTCGTACCTCGTTCGAAATGACAATGTGGGAAGAAACAAAAAAAGCCACTCCTGAGAGTAGCTTTTCCATATTCGTGAATTAAATCAATTCGTGTAATTTGTGATAAATTATATCAGGTTCACACTTCTATTAACAAACTCAGTAAGTTCAGCACCTTTTAACAGGCCTTGCGAAAGCAGGGCCAGATCAAAAGCTTGCTTAGCCAATTGCGCCTGTACTTCTTCGTTCTCATCGCCCAAAATACGGCTGATAAGTTTGTGATTTCCGTTAACTACTACTTTATAGTTATCGGGCATGTTGCCATAAAAGCCCATGCCGCCACCCATTGCCGCCATATCTTTCATGCGGCGCATAAATTCGTCCATTGTTACAGTTACCGGCAGTTCATCAGGATTAAGGCTTTCCAGTTCAACCTTAAAGGCTGGTTTGTTAATAGCCTTATCAAATATTGATTTCACTTTGGTAACCTGTTCTTCGGTTAAAACACTTTCAGGTGCATCGCCTTTGTTTATCAGCTTGTCGGCCACATCAGCATCTACACGTTTTAATGATGTTTTTTCCAGTTTGTGCTCCAGCTGACTGATAAAATGGGTGTCAATAGGTGTATCCATTAACAAAACATCATAGCCCTTTTTATTAGCCGATTGTATAAACGCATCCTGTTTTGATGGGTCGTTGGTATAGATATACACCAAACGATCATCCTTATCAGTTTGTACAGGAGCAACTTTTTCCTTATATTCTTCTAAAGTGAAATTCTCTTTTGTAGTGCTGGTCAGCAAAACAAAATCTTTGGCTTTATCATAGAATTTCTCTTCGGTTATCATACCATATTTTACGAAAACGCCAATGTCGCTCCATTTTTCTTCGTAAGCTTTGCGGTCGCTTTTGAAAAGCTCGGCCAGTTTATCAGCCACTTTTTTGGTTATATAGCTGTTGATCTTTTTAACGTTGCTATCAGCCTGTAAAAAGCTGCGCGATACGTTCAGCGGGATATCCGGTGAATCAATAACACCATGCAGCAACATTAAGAACTCAGGCACAATGTCTTTCACCTCATCGGTAATAAATACCTGGCGCGAGAAAAGTTTGATCTTATTTTTTTGTACCTCGAAATCGTTCTTCAGCTTAGGGAAGTAAAGCACACCTGTAAGGTTGAACGGATAATCCACATTCAGATGGATCCAGAACAATGGTTCTTCAGAGAACGGATAAAGCTCTTTGTAGAAGTTGAGATAATCCTCATCTTTCAGTTCAGATGGGGCTTTTGTCCAGATAGGGTTGGTATCGTTAATGATGTTATCAACCTCAACTGAAACATATTTTGGTTTGCCTTCTTCATCAACACCATCTTCTTCCTGCTCAGTTTTTGTGCCGAATTTGATGGGCACAGGTAGAAATTTACAGTATTTATCCAAAATCTCCTGTAAGCGGTGCTGACTTAAGAATTCTTCACCTTCTTGGTTCACGTGCAGGCTTATTTCTGTACCACGTTCGGCTAAAGTACCTTCGCCAATTTCAAACTCGGTGCTGCCATCGCATACCCAGTAAGCCGGCTCAGCGCCATCCTGGTAGCTCAGGGTTTGTATCTCAACCCTGTCGGCAACCATAAATGCTGAGTAAAAGCCCAAACCAAAGCGGCCGATGATCTCATTGGCATCTTTAGCTTCTTTAAATTTTTCCATAAACTCAGTAGCACCTGAAAATGCTATCTGGTTAATGTATTTTTTAATTTCATCGGCTGTCATACCCAAGCCATTGTCGGATATGGTGATTGTCTTTTTGTCTGCATCAAAAGCAACCTCTACGCGCAGGTCGCCGAGCTCACCGTTGTATTGACCCAATGAGGCCAGGCGTTTAATTTTTTGTGTTGCATCTACCGCGTTTGATACCAGCTCGCGCAAAAATATCTCATGATCGGAGTATAAGAACTTTTTAATAATCGGGAAAATGTTCTCGGTATGTATCGAAATCGTTCCTTTTTCTTGCATAATATTTTCTTGTATTGTTTAATTAATGATTGTGCAGGTACTATATCAATGCCTGTTCCAAAGGGAGCAAGGTTGTCAAATTGGCAGTATGTTGAGTTGAAAGTTTAAGGTGGAAATTTCAGTGCAGATAGAGTAATAAGTTGTAAAAATGAGGAATAAATAAAATATCAGATATCAACAAATGTTTTTTCATGAAGAAATGGAAATTAACTGTAGAACTCAACACTTAATGTGATGGCGTCGATCGGTAGAAATTAACTAAAACCTTAAATTGCTACTAAATAATTAACCGACATGAAAAAGACCTTACTTACTATCACAATGTTTCTGTCATTTGCCGGGATGGCATTTGCGCAGTTAGGCCCCTCTTCACCAGATATGGCTTTTGGCGTTAAAGCGGGAGCAAATTTATCCTGTCTTCCTCAAAATGGTGTTTATAATAATACCAACAAAATGGGCTACCAGTTTGGTGTTTGGGGCAGGATAGGCGGCGATATTTTTCAGTTTCAGCCCGAGGTGTATTTAACCGATAAGAATGTTAAAATAACCGACAATACTTTCACTCATACCACAAACAGTGCCAGCTTTACCAGTATTGATGTACCCTTATTAGCCGTTGCAAAAGGTGAGGTTTTTGATATAGCAGGCAGGGTATATACCGGCCCACTATTTTCGTTCGACCTCACCCGAAAACAGGTTTATCCATCAACAACAACAACTTTTACTGGTGATGACTTTGTAAAACTGGATTATAAAAATGTAAACTATGCGTGGGTATTTGGTGTTGGTGCCGATTTTAACAGGGTTGGCGTTGACCTGCGTTATGAAGGCGGCCTTAATAAGATTGCTTACAGCAACTATCAATACTCGCACACCCGTATGAGTTTGTTTGAGTTAAGCATATCATACCAGATACTTTAGAGTACGGCCAATAAATTAGTGAAGGCATTTTCCAGGCCTTCACTTGTTGGCGTATCAGTAATATTACCTTCAGCATCCATTTTGGCACGGATAAAGGGAATGAGCAAGGTAGCTTCTTCAATTACATTTGCAGATAATGCGCCGAGGGTAAGCAACAGCGCCGCATGGGCGTTATTGCCTACGGATGAGGCTGTAATGAGCGATACCGGTTTATCAACCAGTGTACTGCTGGATACCAGCCAGTCCAAGGCGTTCTTAAGTTGGCCCGGTACGCCGAATGCGTATTCAGGTGTGCAGATGATGATGGCATTTGCCTGATTTATAGAACTTCTTAATTCTTTTACAGCTTCCGGTGGGGTTTCATTATCCAGTCCGGGATCAAACGGTGGTATTTGTGCTAAGTTTTGGTAGATGGTATAAGTGACCTCGGCACGTGCCATTGTGCCTAAAAATCTAAGGATATTATGGTTTGATGAGCCGCTGCGGAGGCTGCCGGATATGGCGAAGATGGTTTTATTCATTAGAACAAAATTATGATTTGCAACAGTATGGTGTATAGCAGATGGTGTGGCTAAAGCCAAATTTTACTTATTTATACCGTCACCGCCCGTTCAAGCGTCCACGTTTGAATGAAAAAAGACTTTTATTTTAATGCCAGGTAAGCGTGGACGCTTACAATTACCAAGGTTCAAGTGCGGACGCTTGAACGGGGGGAATAGTGTAGTCTTATTGACTTTAGCCAAAATTTCTACTGCCCCTGCGGACTAAACTGCATCACAAATGCCGAGCCTACACCCTCAGTTGATTGTACCTGGATATTGCCTTTATGCAACAGCATGATCTGCTTGCAAAGGCTCAGCCCAATACCGCTGCCCGTTTTGCGGGTGCTGAAGAATGGGATAAAGATCTTATCCAGAAGCTCTGGCGGCATACCGAGGCCGTTATCGGCTACTTTTACCAGCGTTTTGTTATTGCTTTGCATTTCTGCGGATAGGATAATGCGCGGCTCTTCCCGGTCTTTTACAGCTTCAATGGCATTTACCAGCAGGTTGATTAATACCTGTTCAATCAGGTTAATATCCGCCTCAATAGCCAGTGCCGGGTCGCGAAGGATGATCTCGAGTTCGATGTTCTTTTTCTCCAGAGTGGGGCGCATCAGGCTGCTCAGGTTCTCAAACAGGTTGCGCACCAATATTTTGGTAAGATCGAGCTTTGTTATTTTGTTAAGGCTGCGGTAGCTTTCTGTAAATTTAAGCAGGCCCTCACTGCGGCGCTTTATGGTATCAATGCCCAGTTCAAGATCTTCTAATTCACTGCTTACGGGGCTGTTGGCAATCTCAGGGCTTTTTAGCCTGTTTTTCAAAGTATCAGCTAACGATGATATGGGCGCTACCGAGTTCATGATCTCATGGGTCATTACGTTTAGCAGCTTTTGCCATGCTTTTGATTCCGTTTCGTCCAATGCTTCGCTCACATTTTGAAAGGCTACCAGTTTTGATAGCTTATCATCGCTGCGCAATATACTGGCGGTCACCAAAATTTTAATCAATTGCTGGTTGCGGGTCATGGTTACTATTTTGCTGTCGCCCGGTTTAAGGGCGATAACCTCTTTGTACAGATCCGCCTCACGTTTCTCTAGTGAGTGGATGGTTTTCAGGTAAGGAACTCCGATCAACTGCTTAAAGGCCTCGTTTATCCAGCCGGTATCGCCTGTTTCCAGTTCATATGATAAAATGCCCGTATCAACAAGTTCCAAAATCTTTTGCAGGTAATGATACTGCGTTTCCCGCTCGCGACTGATGAGTTTAAAGGTTGAGTTGATCTCATTAAAACCTTTACGCAGGGGCTTCAGCTCATTTGGCGCCTTACGTACATCAAAATGGCGCGAAAAGTCACGGTAATGGATAGATTCCACAAATTGGCTCACCTCATCCTGCGCCTTTTTCTGAAAGCGGATCAGGTCGAGTGTTTCATAAATAAGCAGTGGTACGGTTACTGCCAGGTATAAATACCATGTCCTGTCCGCAACAATTATAAACGCGGTTGCAGTTAATGTAATGAACAGGAATAGTATGCGCAGCAAAAGTCGCCACTCGTAACGGTTAAATATCATATTTGCTCAATCTGCGGTATAATGCGGTGCGTGTTAGGCCAAGCTCTTTGGCTGCCCGGGTAATATTGCCGTTGTGTTTTTCAATCACCTTTAAAATGGCATTTTTTTCCATAATGCTTAAAGGTACATTATCATTATCAGGAGCCGTATCGGCCGGGTTTTCGAGTATCGAAAATATCAGGTCGTCGGCACGCATAATATGGTCATCGGCCATAATTACGGCACGCTCAATGGTATATTGCAATTCCCGCACATTGCCCGGGTAATTATACATCCGGAGCTTTTGCAAGGCTGCCGGCTCAAAATCCATAGTAGATTTCAGATATTTGGTAGAGTATATTTTTGCAAAGTGCCGGGCCAGTATAACAATATCCTCACTGCGCCTGCGCAATGGCGGCATGTTAATTTCAACGGTATTAATACGATATATCAAATCTTTACGGAAACGGTTTTCATTAGCCAGTTCGCTCAAAGGTAGGTTTGTGGCGCATATCAGCCTGATATCAATATCAACAGCCTTATTGGTACCCAGACGCGTTACTTGTCTGTTTTGTAATACGGTTAGCAGCTTAGCTTGTTGCTGCAGTGTGATATTCCCTATCTCATCTAAAAACAAAGTGCCACCCTGCGCATCCTCAAATCTACCGGTACGATCTTCGCGCGCATCAGTAAAAGCGCCCTTTTTGTGGCCGAATAATTCACTCTCAAACAAAGTATCGGTAAGTGCGCCCACATCCACCTTAACAAACGGTTTATCGGCACGTAATGAACGTTCGTGTATGGCTTTTGCCATCAGGTCTTTACCTGTGCCGTTCTCGCCTAGCAGCAGGATATTGGCATCGGTAGGGGCAATTTTATTCACTTTATAAAAAATATCCTGCATCACATCCGATTCACCCAAAATAGAGGTTTCGCCTGTTGAGCTTTTAACCGAAGTTTTTGCCGGTTTTACGCCTTCCTGTTTATCAAGCAGGTCTTTTATGGTGGTTATCAGTTTCTCATTGTGCCATGGTTTCACCACAAAATCATTAGCGCCTTCTTTTAATGAGCGTACAGCCAGGTCAATATCGCCATAGGCTGTGATCATGATCACGCATACATTCGGCTTCCATTCTTTTATCTTTTTAAGCCAGTATAAGCCCTCGTTGCCGGTATTAATAGCGCTGTTAAAGTTCATATCCAGCAAAACAAGGTCAACCTGGTGGCGCTGTAAAAGCCAGTTTAAATTTTCCGGATTTTTCTCGGTGATCACTTCCTGCGCCTCGGTTTTAAGCAGCAGCTTAACCGCGGTTAATACATCGGTATCATCATCAACAATTAAAACGGTAGCTTTTTTAAGTATCATATATTCTTTTGGTTCATGGTTGATAGTTCATGGTTCATAGACATTTTGCTAAATTCACTAACAAATTACTAATGTACTATCAATTAAAATACAGTCGGCAATTTTTATGCTAAATAAACCTCGATAATTCATGATTTCGCGTAAATCACTAAATATGAACCAGTAGCATACTTACTATTAACCATGAACCATGAACTATCAACTAATGAACCATAAAAACACTGTATCATAACCGTACACTTGCTGTAACAGAAGCGTACGCTTTAATTTAATAATTAGCATGTAAAATGCTGTAAAACAGTGCTTTAATTTGTGGCATATCTTTTTGTAATCACTATGAAAATATAAATTATAACAGTGGATAGAATTATAGAAAAAAAGAAGTGGAATAATAAACGGATAATGATAATTGCCGGGGTATCGGCGCTTGTTATATTCATAGTTTTCGTTGTGGTAACAGGTGTGGGTGGCAAAAGCAAATTAGATGTTGATACCGACCGTATTACTATTAGCGAAGTTACGAAAGGTCCTTTTCAGGAAACTATACCTGTTAATGGTGTTGTACAGCCTATTACTACTATTTACCTGGACGCGGTTGAAGGCGGCCGTGTTGAAAAGCTTTATGTTGAGGACGGCACACAGATGAAAGCCGGTGACCCGATCATGAAACTATCAGATCTTGACCTTGAACTAAGCCTTGCTAACCAGCAAACTGCTGTATTTAACGTGCTTACGCAGATGCAGATCTCACGAGACCAGGCTCAGCAAAACACCATCGGTAAATTACAGAACATGGCCGATGCTGATAACGCGTTCAGGGATGCATCCCGTGTTTATAAACTGGATCAGAAGCTATATGCGCAAAAGGCTATTGGTTTGCAGGAATTCCAGATAGCACAGAATACTTATGATTACGCTTTACGCAAAGAGAAACTGAATGCTCAGATCCTGAAACAGGATTCAACATCAGTAAAACAACAGGCACAGCAGGCACAGGAATCATATGCCAATATGAAAAGTACTTTGGACCTGATGAAGCAGAAGGTTGGCGACCTGGTGGTAAAAGCACCTGTTGATGGACAGTTAAGCTCGATGGATTCGGAAGTTGGACAAAATATTACAAAAGGGGAACGTTTGGGAGAAATTGACGTCTTATCAGGGTTCAAGGTAAGGGTTAATATCGATGAGCATTATATTTCACGTGTTTACAAAGGTTTAAAGGGTGATTTTCAATTTGCTGATAAAACCTATAACCTGAAAATTAAGAAAGTATTTGACCAGGTAAAGGCCGGAACAGGGCAATTTCAGGTAGATATGGAGTTTGTAGGGCAAGTACCGCAAGGTATCAGGAACGGTCAGACTTTGCAGATAAGGTTAGCCTTGAGCGATGCAACGCAGGCTATATTACTGCCTAAGGGGGGATTCTATCAGCAAACAGGCGGCAACTGGATATTTAAAGTAAGTGCCGATGGCAAAACCGCTTACCGGGCCGATATGCAATTAAACAGGGCAAGCCCTGACTATTACGAAGTGATCAGCGGCTTGCATCCGGGTGATAAGGTGATCACATCGAGCTATGATACTTATGGCGATATGCAGGAACTGATATTAAATAAATAAAGAAATTAAACTAAACTATATAAAGATTAATACCCTTCGCAGGGGAAACTTAAGTAAACTACGATGATAAAAATTACCAATCTCGAAAAATTTTACCGCACCGAAGAGGTAGAAACCATTGCACTAAATAAGCTGTCAATGGAAGTTGGAACAGGCGAGTTTGTTGCCATCATGGGTCCATCAGGCTGTGGAAAATCAACATTGCTGAATATTTTGGGAATGCTTGACGATCCGGATGAGGGCAGCTATATGTTCAACAGCATTGAAGTTGCGCATTTCAACGAGCGTAAGCGTGCCGACCTGCGAAAGCATAACATTGGTTTCGTATTCCAGAGCTTTAACCTTATTGATGAGCTTACTGTTTTTGAAAACGTTGAGCTGCCATTGATCTACACAGGCGTGCCATCGGCAGAGCGTGTAAAAAGGGTAGAAGAGGTATTGGATAAAATGCAGATCATGCACCGCCGCAATCACTATCCGCAGCAGTTATCGGGTGGTCAGCAACAGCGTGTGGCTATTGCCCGTGCTGTAGTTAACAAACCTAAACTAATACTTGCGGATGAGCCCACCGGTAACCTGGACAGTAGTAACGGTAACGATGTAATGGAACTGTTAACTGATTTGAACGAACAGGGAACCACTATAATAATGGTAACACACTCCGAGCATGATGCCCGTTACAGCCACCGTATTATCCGCCTGCTTGACGGGCAAACGGTGATGGAAAACATCATGATCTGAGATCACGATACTGATTTTGGTAAGCAGTTTAATGTAGTTAATTAAATGTCTCCGGAGCCCCTCCCGGGATGGGAGGGGCGTTTGGGAGAAAGCGTTGGTCATTAGTCATTGTGTCATCAGTAATTAGTATGTACCCCAATTACCAATGACCCAATGACAGCGAAGCGAAATGACTCAATGACACGAAGTAAATAGCGTAATAACTAATACTAAATAAAATGATCAGGAATTACTTTATTATCGCTTTCAGAAACATACGCCGTAATATGAGTTACGCGTTCCTGAATGTTTTTGGTTTAACGCTTGGTATCGCTTCGTGCCTGGTAATATTCCTGATCGTAAGAAATGAACTGAGCTATGATGCCTTTAACCACAAGGCCGACAGAACCTGCCGCGTAACCCTGCACGCGCTTGATTTCAATTCAAATTTATCCGTAGCTGTTGTGCCTGCCATGCGTCTGGACTTTCCGGAATTGGAGCAGATCACACAAGTGTTTTATCAGACCGATGGTCTTATAAAAGTGGGTAACAATCGTTACCATGAAAAGAATTTTGCTTTTGCCGACGAGCATCTCCCAGCGGTATTTGATTACCAATGGATAGCCGGTAACCCTAAAACCGCCCTTGTCGAACCTAACACCGTGGTGCTAACAGAAAGCATCGCCAAAAAATATTTTGGGAACACAGATGCCATGGGGCAGGTAATTAATGTTGATAAGCAGTTCCCGCTTAAAGTTACCGGTATAATAAAAGATGTGCCCGGTAATACCAGTTTGCCTTTTACCTTTTTGATCTCATTCATCACCATACAAAAAGACTTCAACCATAATTTTTGGAGCATACCAGGTGGCAGCTATGTATATATCATTCTTCCCAAAAATCTGTCTATAAAAAATATTCAGGCTAAGATCCCGGCCTTTATCAAAAAACATTGGGGCGATGATATCGCCAAACAAGCAACCCTGCTATTACAACCGCTTAAGGATGTCCATTTCGATCAGCGTTATATCAATAACGTTGTAACCCCAACTTCAAGAGAAACCTATTATGTTTTAGGCGGGGTAGCATTGCTCATTATAATTACTGCTTGCATCAACTTTATTAACCTGGCCACCGCGCAGGCCATCAGGCGTGCCCGCGAAGTTGGTGTTCGTAAAGTGCTTGGCGCCGGCAAAGGGCAGCTCATCACCCAGTTTTTGGGTGAAACTACTGTATTGGTATTGTTTGCCCTGTTTATGGGCATTGTTATAGCATCCATCTTCCTTGCACAGGCCAATAATATATTAGGCATAAATATAACCGCATCGCAATTAGGTGAGCCAATTGTTATTAAGTGTATAGCCGGTTTAACTGTGTTGGTTATATTGCTTTCGGGCCTTTATCCGGCATTTGTACAATCGGCATTTCAACCGGTTGATTCACTTAAAAATAAAGTAGCCATTTCAACCGGTGGCTTAACGTTGCGCAAGGGTTTGGTGATAGCGCAGTTTGCCATTTCACAAATTTTAATAGTGGGCACCATTGTGGTTGCCCGGCAGATGGATTTTTTTGAAAACCAGAACCTCGGCTTTAACAAGGATGCCATAGTAACGGTTGATGTACCGGATATTGCCAAAGGTGAGGCTTTAAAACAGCAGTTACTTGCCGAACCGGGTATAAAAGATGTCAGCTTTTCATCAGCAGCGCCTGCGTACAACAGTAATTTTTGCCCGTTCTCGGCAAAGCAGCTGGGTTATCCAAAAGATAATGTAACCGAACTTAAAAACATTGATGAGCGCTATACCGATATGTTTGGCTTAATCATGCTTGCGGGCAATAAAGTAGCCAAGGATGATACCCTGCACCATGTAGTGGTAAATGAAACGCTCATACATGAGATCGGCATCCAAAATCCGCAGAAAGCTATTGGTCAGCAGATAGAAGTTAATGGTAACAAGGTAGCTATAACCGGTGTAGTAAAGGATTTTCAAAGCGAATCAAAACATAAAAAGATAAGAGCCTGTGTGCTCATGTATGATCACAGCAATTTTTACTCAGTAAGTATGCTTATACAACCTGCGGCCATGCGCCAGACTATCGACCATGTGGATAAAAAATGGTCGGCCATGTTCCCTGATGACCTGTTCAGCTATGAGTTTATGGACGACCGCATTGCAAGTTTTTATCGCCAGGAACAAAAGGTTTATACAGCGTTCAGGCTGTTCTCATCCATCGCCATACTTATTGGCTGCCTGGGTTTGTACGGCCTTATAAGCTTTGCGGCATCGCAACGCACAAAAGAAGTAGGGATCCGTAAGGTATTGGGCGCTTCATTAACGAGTATTGTTGCCCTGTTCTCAAAAGAGTTTATAGTATTGATAGGCATTGCATTTTTTATTGCCGCACCGCTGGGTTATTATATGATGAATAACTGGCTGCAAAACTTTGCCTACCATATAAACATTGGTGCCGAAACATTTGTGGTAGCTATAAGCGCCTCATTTATAATTGCATCAGTAACCATATTATACCAGGTAACAAAAGCTACACTGGCCAACCCGGTGAAGAGCTTGCGGTCTGAATAGTCATTGTGTCATAGAGTCATTTGTTTAACGTTAACCAATGACCCAATGACAGCGCAGCGCAATGACTAATGACGCGAAGCAAATGACTAATGACTAAAACGATGATAAGAAATTATATAAAAACAGCTTTCCGGTCCCTGCAAAAAAATAAGGGGTTTACAGCAATCAATGTGCTTGGGCTCGCGCTTGGTTTAGCTACTTGTTTGCTCATTGTATTTTATGTGGCCGATGAATTAAGTTATGATAGGTATAACGAAAATGCTGGCCGTATATACCGTGTAAACGAGCAATTGAAGTTGGGCGATAACAAGGTGGAGTATGCTGTTTGTATGCCACCGCTTGCCAAAACACTTAAAAATGATTTCCCAGATGTGGAAAATACCGTACGGTTGAAAAGCATTGGCGGTATGCACGTTAAAAAAGGGAATGAAAATATCGTCGAATATAATACCCTGTTTGCCGACCCATCTATATTTGATGTATTTACCCTGCCAATGCTTTATGGTAACAAAGCAACGGCTTTAACCGAACCCAATACAGTGGTGATTACCGAATCAACCGCTAAAAAATATTTTAACAAGGTTGATGTTGTTGGTGAAAATTTAATTACCGACGGCAACCACGCCTATAAAATTACCGCTGTAATAAAGGATATACCGCAACAATCACATTTTCATGCTGATTTTTTGGTGTCAATGGCCTCATTTGCGGATAGCCGCTCAAATGAATGGCTAAGGAGCGATTATAATACCTATGTTTTAATGCGCAAAGGTGCTGATTATAAAAGACTGGAAGCGCAGTTCCCTCAATTTTTACGTAAATACAGCGGCGGGCAAATGCAGGATGAATTGAAAATGAGCTATGCCTCGTTTGAAAAAAGCGGCAGCTATTTCAGGATGAATATGATCCCGCTGACCGATATACACCTGCACTCCAACCAAACCGGTGAACTAGGCACAAACGGCACCGAGCAATACGTTTATATATTCTCTGCAATAGCCATATTTATATTATTAATAGCATGCGTAAACTTCATGAACCTCTCAACTGCCCGTTCAGCCAACAGGGCACGCGAGGTTGGCGTACGCAAAGTATTAGGATCGGCAAGGAAATACCTGATCGCTCAGTTTTTATCAGAATCAATGATAGTTACATTGATCGCTGTGATGATTGCAGTGGTGATTGTTGCATTGTTCCTGCCTGCATTTAATCAGTTTGCTGATAAAAATATCACCATTACAGGGCAAACACTCATTTGGCTGATCCCGATGCTATTATTGGCAGTACTTGTGATCGGCTTTTTAGCAGGTTTGTATCCTGCCTTCTTTTTGTCAGCTTTTCAGCCAATTGATGTGCTGAAGGGAAAGATCTCAACCGGGTTTAAGGGTGGTAGGTTAAGAAGTTTCCTGGTTGTTTTCCAGTTTTCTATATCTATATTTTTAATCATAAGCACATTGGTTATTTATAACCAGTTGCATTATATCCAAAGCCGCGACCTGGGTTACAACCGTAACCAGGTTTTAGTTATCCACAACGCGTTTGAGTTGGGTAACCATGCACAGGCATTTAAGCAGGAAGTAAAACAACTGCCGGGCGTACAAAATGCTACTTTAACAGGTTTTTTGCCCACCTCGCTAAACCGCAGTACGGCTATTTTTTATAAGGAAGCAGTAGCAGATCCTAAAAAATCAATTTTCCCGCAAACCTGGAATGTGGATGAGGACTACATAAAAACACTGGGTATGAAAATGGCTGCCGGTCGTAATTTTTCAAACCAGGTACTATCAGATTCAAGTGCGGTGGTGATTAATGAAACAGCTGCGAAATTTTTAGGCTTTACTGATGCGGTTAATAAGGTTATTTACAAATCATCCGGCGGTCCGACCCCTACATTTAAAGCCTATACCATTATTGGTGTAGTTAAAGATTTTAATTTTAGCTCCTTACGGGAAAATATCGACCCGGTAATTATGCAGTTGAACCAGGATACCGGCAACTTAAGCATCCGGGTAAATACTGCCGACATATCAGGCCTGCTTACACTGGTTGAGGATAAATGGAAGGACATGTCGCAGGCGCATTTCGAGTATTCATTTATGGATCAGGATTTTGATAAACTCTACCGCTCGGAGCAACGCACCGGAACCATATTTATGGTATTTACAGGTTTGGCAATCGCCATAGCCTGCCTGGGTTTATTTGGCTTGGCTGCATACGCGGCCGAACAACGTACGAAAGAAATAGGCATACGCAAAGTATTAGGCGCCAGTATCCCGAACATAGCAGGTATGCTATCAAAAGATTTTATAAAACTGGTGTTTATAGCCATTGTGATTTCATCGCCTATAGCCTGGTATTTAATGCAAAAATGGCTACAGGATTTTGCCTACAGGGTAAACTTCCATTGGTGGATTATTGCATTGGCTGGCGTGGCTGCTATACTTATTGCTTTAATAACTATCAGCTTTCAATCAATTAAAGCGGCTATTGCCAACCCGGTTGAGAGTTTGCGTAGTGAATAGAGGTTCATTTGTTCACTGGCTCATTAGTTCATTAGTGACAGAGCCGGCGATACCAATGAACTAGTGAACAAATGAACTAATGAACTAAAAAGATGATAAAGAACTACATTAAAATAGCATTCAGGAACCTGTGGAGGCACAAGAGTTTCTCACTCATCAACATTATTGGGCTGGCCGTTGGTATGGCGGCTTTTATGCTGATAGTGATGTATGTAAGCTTTGAATTAAGCTACGACAATTTCCATGAAAAGCGCGACCAGATATACCGGCTCAACGTTGATATAAAATCATCGCCAACCGAAACCATGAAACTGGGTGTAGGCTCGGCGCCTATGGGGCCTGCATTGAAAAATGATTTCCCGGAGATCCTGGAATCTACACGTTTATTTCCTGATGGGATGCTGGTTAAGGTAAACAATCAGCTATTCCAGGAGAATAAGGTTTTTTATGCTGAACCATCAATTTTTAAGGTGTTTAGTTTACAAATGGTACGTGGCGATGTAAACAAAGCGCTTAAAGATCCATACAGTATGGTGATCACCGAAACCATGGCAAAAAAGTATTTTGGCTCGGATAACCCTATCGGTAAAACCATAATTGTCGAAAATAAATATCCGTCAACGGTTACCGGTGTAATCAAAGATATTCCCAATAATTCGCAGTTAAAATGCGATATGCTTTATTCAGTTTCAAGCCTTGAGAAGATGTACCAGGGCCGTTTGGAACAATGGGGCAATTTCGGTAACTTTACCTACCTGTTATTGTCTAAAGGGACTGACTTTGCCCGGCTTCAGGCAAAATTTCCGGCTTTTCTTAAAAGGCATATCAGCGAGAACGATCGCAAAAACGGCGAAGACTACGCGCTGTTTATTGAACCGCTGAAAGATGCTTATATGGATACCCGCGGATGGAGCGGCGAAACCGGCAGCATGAGCAATGTGCGCATATTTAGTGTAATTGCACTATTTATCCTCATTATTGCTGCCATTAACTTCATCAACCTTACAACAGCAAGGGCAGTTGAGCGGGCTAAGGAAGTTGGTATCCGGAAGGTGATCGGTGCTATACGCCATCAGTTAACTACCCAATTTTTAGGCGAATCTATAATTATCTGCCTTATATCATTTGTTTTTGCTGTAGGGTTGGTTGTATTGCTATTACCAATGTTTAATCAGTTGGCCGGTAAGGAGATCTGTTCAAGTATCTTCTCGCATGGCTATATACTCATCCTGTTATTGATCTCATTGCTTATTGGTGTAGCGGCGGGTACTTACCCGGCATTAACATTATCGGGCTTTAAACCGATAGTAGTGCTAAAGGGCAGGTTCAGCACATCTTCAAAAGGTACATTGTTACGTAAAGGATTGGTTGTTTTTCAGTTTACTATCTCTATTATACTTATTGTAGGTACACTCATTGTTTACAATCAATTAAGCTATATGCGCAACCAGCCCCTGGGTTTTGAAAAAGACCAGATGCTGACCCTGAATTTCGGCGGTGATGAAAGTGTGCATAAAAGTTTTGAGGAGATCAAAAGCGAATTTAAAGATATCCCGCATGTGTTGGCAGTTACGGTATCATCTGGTGTGCCCGGAGTAGGCAACCCTAACGCACACTCCGAAATTGAAAATAAAGAAGGTACCATGCAACCGACCAATATAAATATGTATGATGTTGACTATGATTTTATATCCACCTACGGTATAAAAATAGTGGCAGGCCGGGCATTCTCACCATCATTTGCAACTGATTCAACCAAAGCCATTGTCATCAATGAGGCAGCTGCAAAAAGCCTGGGTTATACATCTCCTAATCAGGCTATCGGGAAAAAGTTTTCGCAATGGGGCCGCGAAGGGCAGATAGTAGGTGTGATGAAGGATTTTCATTACCGCTCGTTACAAACCAATATCGATCCTTTAAATTTCCGTATCAATCCATCCAATACATGGGTGTTTACTTTAAAAATATCGGCACAAAATATTCCTGCAACTATAGCGGCCATTCAAAACAAATGGAAAGTGCTGATCCCGCAGCGCCCGTTTGATTATTCCTTCGTTGATGATGCCTTCAACAAACAGTACGCTACTGAAGATAGGTTTGGCAAGCTGTTCATGTATTTTTCGGTGCTGGCTATATTTATTTCATGCCTGGGTTTATTGGGCCTGGCATCATACAGCACCTTACAGCGTACGCGCGAAATCGGTATAAGGAAAGTAATGGGCGCAAGCATATTCGGCATAGTAAATATGCTTTCGAAAGAGTTTTTATTGCTGGTGATAATTGCCGCTGTAATCGCTTTCCCACTGGCGTGGCTGGGGATGCATAAATGGCTGCAGGATTTTGCCTACAGAATAGATATCAGTTGGTGGGTGTTTGCTATAGCAGGTTTGCTCTCACTAATGATAGCTATCTCTACCGTAAGTTTCCAGGCAATAAAAGCCGCGTTAATGAACCCGGTGAAGAGTTTGAGGTCGGAATAATTTAATCATTGGGTCATTGGTCATTAAGTCATTAGTTTAACCAGGTAAAAAGACCCAATGACGCGAAGCAAATGACTAATGACAGCGAAGCGAATGACGCGAAGCAAAATGACAACGAAGTGAAATGACTAATGAACCAATAAAATGATAAAGAATTATATTAAAATCGCCTGGCGAAACATTAAAAAACACGTGGCATTCTCGCTTATAAATGCGGGTGGATTAACTTTAGGCATTGCCAGCTGTTTGCTCCTGTTACTGTATGTGTCCTACCATTTAGGATATGATCATCAGTTTAAAAATATCGACAATATTTACATTGTTGAGAACAACCAACCTGGTGATGGTAAGATATATACGTTTTCTGCAACACCATCAATGGCTGCTATGGCTATTAAAAATGAAGTACCAGGTGTATTGCAAACCGCGCGCGTAATAGATTATATGGGTGGCGGACTTTTGGCCTACAATAACAACAGTTTTAAAAAACAGGGATTGTATGCTGATCCGGGCTATTTCTCTATATTCTCTTATCATTTTATTAAAGGCGATCCTGCGAAGGCATTAGTTCAGCCAAATTCGATAGTTATTACCCGGGATCTGGCAAAAACGCTGTTCGGTGATAAAGACCCCATGAACAAGGTAGTTAGTTTTAACAGTAATATACCTTTAATGGTTACAGGTATTATTGAAAATATGCCTGCAAATACCTCGTTTAAATTTGATTATGCCATACCCTACGTACAATATGAAAATGCCAACGCCTGGACAAAACAATCCGGTTGGGGCAGTAATTTTTGCCGCACAGTTGTATTATTAAAAGATCAACAATCTCTTGCCCGCGCCAATAATATATTGAACACAATGGTGGGTAAGCACGATCAGGGTAATAAGAACCAGCTTTTTCTTTTCCCGTTTGCAAAACTTCACTTATATAATAAGTTTGAAAACGGTAAATCAACAGGCGGTGAAATTGAGCAGATCCATTTATTTGAGATCTTAGCCGCATGTATCCTGCTGATCGCCTGTGTAAATTTCATGAACCTGTCTACCGCACGATCAGAAGAAAGGGCTAAAGAAGTAGGCATCCGCAAAGCAATAGGCTCGGGTCGCGGTCCGCTGATAAAGCAGTTCATAATCGAGTCGCTTATTCTGTCCTTTATCTCAACAGTATTAGCTGTAATTATATTGGCTATATGTGTGCCGTTCTTTAATAACCTGCTAAGTATTAAGTTGGTGCTGCCTGTCGGCAACCTGATGGCCTGGCTGCTGGTTATTGGCCTGGCTATATTTACCGGGCTTATTTCGGGTAGTTACCCTGCTTTTTACCTGTCGTCGTTTCAGCCTATAAAAGTTTTAAAAGGCGTATTTAAAGGCAGCAAA
>Ga0206832_10117_pt1 | contig 20767 bp, 19 predicted proteins | sample Alteio_BWOrgCont_74_FD_152896 | JGI IMG/M metagenome (GOLD analysis project Ga0206832, IMG submission 152896) | Enriched cells from forest soil in Barre Woods Harvard Forest LTER site, Petersham, Massachusetts, United States -... | ecosystem: Environmental > Terrestrial > Soil > Temperate forest >... | reverse complement strand
CGTGAATCTGATGTGCGTTGGCGCCCCCGTAGCCAAGAATCAGGCCGCCCCTGGCCGGCGGTTTCGAGTAGCATATGGACAAGGGCATTGCCGAAATGCCCCTCTCGGCAGCCTTCCTCGAAACCACCACATCGTTAATGCCGGGAGACAGCAATGCCACCAGATGCATCCCTGCTTCGGCGCCAATCACTTCGATCAAATCTCCCAGCTCGTCTTGGATCGCATTTACCAGAGTCCTTCGCCGATCCATGTAGAGCATTCGCATCCGGCGTATATGACGGGCGAAGTGTCCCTCGCGGATGAAATCAGTCAAGACAGCTTGATAGAGAGTCGAGGAAAAAATGTCCGCGGCATCTCGAGCGGCGGAGAAAGCGGGTACCAAATCCCTGGGAACAACTACATAACCCAGGCGCAACGCAGGAAACAGGACTTTGCTGAAGGTTCCGACATAAATGACTCTCGCATCCGTGTCCAGGCCTTGCAGCGATGCAATGGGGCGGCTTCCAAACCTATACTCGCTGTCGTAATCGTCTTCGATGATCCAGGCACCGGAGCGCACCGCCCAATTGAGGAGAAGCATGCGGCGGGTGGCACTCATCGTCATACCCATGGGATATTGGTGCGATGGTGTGACATACACGGCCCGCGAATTGCGACCACGGCGGATGATCTCTGCCACGTTCATGCCCTCGTCATCCACCGGAACTGGAATCAACTGAGCTCCCGCCGTCACGAAAGCCTGGCGCGCGCCGGGATAGCCCGGCTCTTCCATCCACACCCGATCTTTCGGATCCAACAGAACCTGTGCGGAAAGCTGCAATCCCTGCTGTGACCCGGTTGTTACCAGAATCTGCGACGACTCGCATCGTACCCCCCGAACTGCGCCCAGATACTCCGCGATGACCTCGCGGAATGGCAGATATCCCATGGCGTCGCCATAGGCCATGCTGCCGCTTGGCGGCCTTCGAGAATGCCGAGCCACAAGCTTCGACCAGGCGCCGATGGGAAAGTGGTCGAGGGCGGGCAGGCTTACTCGAAACGCACCCATGTTGTCCAACCATGATTGAGCGGGGACGTGCGCCAGTACCGACCCGCGTCGTGACAATCGGCGCGGACCTACGCTCTCCACTACTCCTTGAATCCCTTTCCGCGCTTTCACGGACGGTGATCCCGGACTGTCATCCGGGATGGAAGCAGCCACGCACGTGCCGGCTCCAACGAAAGTCTCGAAGTAGCCCTCGGCAAGCAATTGCTCGTACGCGTTCAAGACCGGAATGCGTGAAATCTTTAGCTCATCGGCCAAGCCTCTGGTGGACGGCACTCGTTGTCCGGGCCGCAGTTGGCCGTCGATGATGGCCTTGCGAAACCAGCCATACAACTGGCGATACATCGGAGTCTTGGTACCGTTGGCAAGCGCTATCGGCGGGAGAAAGCTGGCAGAGATGCGTTTCATCCGTGGCACCCCACGTTCGTCGACTGGTGAGATCTCAGAGTGGTTATATCGTAACAGACAAGAGTGGCTATTGTGATAGACCACTGTTCGGGTTAAGTTTTTCTTGCATGACTGCGGAGGCCGTGATGAACATGCTCGAACAGGTCAATGAGAGCGATGTGATTTCTGATACCACGAACGCGGAGGCAACGCAGTTTGATTTTCTTGAAGGCGAGTGGAACGCCATTTGCCGTTTTCCTCAGCCCGATGGATCCTGGGGGGAGGGCCCGGGGTCGCTGAGGGCGAGCAAGGTCCTGGATGGCTGCGTCTCACTGGAATTCTTCGAGGGACCCTATCAAGGAACGATCATTAAGGGCCTCGGTCTCCGTGCATTCAATCCGCAAACCTCCCAATGGGAACATACGTGGACGGATACTTCCGCGCCGGGTGGCTTCTTGGTTTGGCGTGGACGATTTGAAGGCGGCGCAATCAATCTTCACGGCCAGTGGAAGAACGAGGCCGGACACCAGGTTCATTCTTGTCTAACCTGGTCGCGGATCACCGAGCGATCGGCGCACTGGGAGAGTCACCGTTCCATGGATGGCGGCAAAACCTGGATCAAGCACTGGGTAATTGATTTCACGCGGAAGACCGCGACATAAGCCTGAGGATTCGCCGAAAGAGCACCCCTCCGCGATGGTAGTGGCAGCGAACCGCTTGGGGTCATATCGAAACAGCTTGCTTACGCAGGATAGACAGTCGAATTAAAGGAGGTCGTGATGAAAATCAAACACATTCGGACTTATCTCATATTGTGTAGTTTGGTTGCCGTATTGGCACCCCTCCAAGCGCGCGCGCGGCAAAATGCAGACGCTTCGAGAACAAGTATTCAACGCGATGGGCAACACGATTTTGACTTCGAGTTGGGAAGTTGGAACATTCATCTCAAGAAGCTCCTGCATCCCTTAACGGGCTCGACTACATGGGTCGAATTTGACGGTACGTCCGTTACCCGAAAAGTTTGGGATGGCCGATCTCAACTGGAGGAGTTCGAAACCGATAGCTCTGCGGCCGGCCACATCGAAGGTCTGACCCTGCGTCTATACAATCCTCAATCCCACCAGTGGAGTCTCTACTGGGCGAACAGTAAAGGCGGCGCCATTTTCCCGCCACAGATCGGCGAGTTCAAGAATGGAAAGGGTGAGTTTTATGCCCAGGACATGCTGAACGGAAAAAGCATCTTTATTCGATTTATTTGGTCGGACACCACTACGAATAGGCCTCACTTTGAACAGTCATTCTCAGAGGACGGGGGCAAGACTTGGGAAGTGAATTGGATTACGGACCAGACGCGGGTAAATGATGAAACTGTCAACACCTCGGCTCCACAGAATTCAGAAACAGCGAAAACAATAGTTCAACCAGGGCTCACGGAGCGGGATGGGCAACACGATTTTGATTTCGAGATTGGTACCTGGAAGTCGCACGGATCGCGACTTCTGCATCCATTAACTGGTTCCACGACCTGGGTTGATTTTGACGGTACTTCGGTCGTCCGCAAGGTCTGGAACGGCCGGGCCAATTTGGTGGAACTCGAAGCTGATGGTCCCGCCGCTGGTCATATCGAAAACCTGTCTCTCCGCCTTTATGACCCCCAATCTCACCAGTGGAGTCTTTATTACGCCAGCAGCAAAGGTGGTACTTTGAGCGTCCCAGCAGTCGGCGAATTCAAGAACGGACGCGGCGAACTTTTTGATACGGAGCCTTTTAATGGCAGAAATATCCTGGTCCGAAATGTCTGGTCCGACATTACTTCCACTTCTTGCCATTTTGAACAAGCCTTCTCAGACGATGGAGGCAAGACCTGGGAAGTGAACTGGATTACGACGGACACGCGGATAAACGATGAATCTAACAAAGCGCACTGAACTCCGCCGCATCCCCAACAGAGGATCGCGCGACTGGGAAACGATTAACCAAATTCTGGACGCGGGCTTTCTCGCTCACGTCGGATTTTGTGTCGATGGCCAGCCGTTTGTCATCCCGACGCTGTATGGCCGGGATGAAGAAACACTTTACTTGCACGGTTCAGCGGTTAGTCGCATGCTACGGGAACTTGAGACCGGCATTCCGACCTGTGTGACGGTGACTCTCGTGGATGGATTGGTCTTGGCGCGGTCTGCCTTCCATCATTCCATGAACTACCGCTCGGTAGTTACGTTTGGAAGCGCGCGGAAGATCGCAGATCCGGAGCAGAAGGTCGAATCCTTGCGTATTATCTCCGAACACATTATCCCTGGCAGGTGGGCAGATGTCCGTAAACCCAGCGAGAAGGAATTGAGGGCGACGACGGTGCTTGAATTCTCGATCAGCGAGGCTTCATCGAAGGTACGAAGTGGACTGCCACTCGACGACGAGAGTGACTATGAGTCGCCGGTATGGGCCGGGGTATTGCCGCTCGCGATAACTTCTCGTCCGCCGATACCAGACGACAGATTAATCAAAGGCGTCACTCTCCCGGATTATGCGCGGCGCTATGACTCTCGGATCAACGGCCGTGACAATGCCGCAAGCTCTGTCCGCTAGTCGGGGATTTAGGTTTTCAGGCTACATCTTGCCGCGTGTTGCTCTGGTCCCTTGAAGATCGGGGCTTTAATGGGAGAATCGCGTGAACCTTCGTGCCGGAACCGTTAGATTCGATAACCAAATCGCCGAGAAAATGGCGCACACGCTCGCGCATTCCTCTGATCCCCACTCCCGTGCCTTTGGACTGAATCTCCGCTAGCCGTTCCGGGGACATTCCCTTTCCTTCGTCTTCAATCTTCACGTGGACGGCGTTTTCTCTGCGCTCAATTCGAATCTGCGCGGTTTTGCTTCCCGAGTGACGATGGATGTTCGTCAAGCTTTCCTGAACAAGTCGGAATATGAGGAGTTCCATTTCTGAGGGAAGTCTTCCGAAGTTCTCCGGGACCTTCAGATCAATTTCCACACCGCTGCGCTCCGCAAGACCTTGCACGTACCAACTCAGTGCGGACGAAATACCGACTTCATCCAGCATCGGTGGATGCAGAAGATAGGAGGTTGTGCGTATTTCTTTCGTCAAATGCTGGACCAAATCTTCGGCGTCCTGCGCGTTTTTAGCAAGTTGCGCAGGATCTTTCTTTGCGTCTTCTCTGATTCGTGCAAGGAGCATACCCAGCGCGGCCAATGTCTGCCCCGCGCTATCATGCAACTCCCGTGCTATGTGCCTCCGCTCCACATCCTGAGACTCCAGGAGCCGCCCCGAAAGGTCACGCAGTTCCAAGTTTCTTCTCTCAAGCTCCTGAGTACGGAACTGCACTTGGGTGTCGAGTGCATCCGCCAATGTTCGGTAACGCTCCTCGCTTTCACGCAACTCTCGCTCAGTTCGTTTACGTTGGCTGATGTCCCGAGCAATTTTCGACGCTCCGACGATCTTCCCGCTGGCGTCGCGGACAGGGGAAATTGTTAGCGAAATATCGAGCGGTGTTTGGTCTTTGCGCACGCGAACGGTGTCGAAATGTTCGATTCGTTCGCCTTTCTTGATACGTTCGATGATGACCGTTTCTTCGTGCCTGCGATTGAGCGGAATGATGAACGAAATGTGCTGGCCTATTGCTTCGCTGGCGGTGTAGCCAAACAACCGCTCGGCGCTGGTGTTCCAACTGGTTATGTTGCCGTCCAGCGTTTTGCTGACGATGGCATCTTCAGATGAATCCACGATCGCGGCGAGCAAGCCAATAGCCTTATCCGCCTTGAGGCGTAACGCTGGCAACTCGTTCAAGAGTGACTCGCTGACGCTGTCTCTAGCCTCCGGGTCACTGAGGATGCAATCCGCCAGCGCTTCATGCGTCGCCAGTAGTTTATTAATGTCATCTTCTAACGCGACCTCAGGATGTGTTTCAGTCCAATAGTGTGCTGCCCTGACAAATGCTAAGAACAACAGCAGGTATTGAAGGCGAGTCGGCCCAAACAGCCGTGTCAGCGCATCAAGAGCCAACAAATAGTCAGAGGTCTTCAAGAAAACATGCGCTGCCAACACAAAGATGGCATCTTCTATCTGCGTGTCGGCCCTCGGCATTTCGACAATGGGTGCGGGGCAGGCTGCGCACAGTGAGAGACGGGACTGAAGTTCTTGTCCGCGTGGAAAAGGCCGTTGAAGGAGTTTAACAACATCTGTGACACTTTGCGCTCGTACAGTCGCATCGCCAGCGGGCCGGCCAAGCCCCACCAGGAAACCAACATGACGAGCAATGCAGTAGCGGGCTGCGCAAAAGCGCGAAAGGTGGACGAAAAGACGTTCCTTGAAAAGGGAGGGTAGAGGATTGTCGAGGTAGGCAGCTTGTGCGAATCCCCACAGTTTTTCAGTGATTTCTGGAGCCTCAGGTGCGAGGAGGAAGAAATTCGGAAGAACCCCGAAGCGCTCCCCTACTCGCTTCTCCAGTTCCGACATGGCATCGTCCACGCCTGATTATATGCCCCTTTTGCCTGAATGACGCTTTCCCTGCGGCTTTCCAAGAGAGTGGTTGTCTTGCCTTCCGCTTCTGTGAATAAATTGCGGTCAAGGAAACACGGCCTAGTTTTGACCACCGGTCAATGAGCTTATAAATTCCTCGGCCCACCATCTGCTCTGCTGCCTGATGATCGCGCCATTTCGCGGCTGTCTACAATTCGACCTACGAGTCAACCTCAGCCCATTTGAATGCCGGGATGCGAAAAAAAAACGGCCCGTAACTGTAGTTACGAGCCGGGAAGCCAAAACCATCGCTTGCGGAGTCGTTACTGCGGAGATTTCTCTTGCTCTTTTTTAGGGCGAGACTGCTCTTCAGCCGAGGCATGAGGCGCTTTTTCTGGCCGGGCATGAGCTTCAGTCACAGGAGATTCCGGAGTTTCGGATTTAGGTGCGCTCTCAGGACGTGCGGCAGGTTGCCCGCGTTTGGCGCTCGCGGTTGGTGGAGCAGCGTGCGCAGCCGCTTTGTTTTCAGCTGCCTTGTTTTCAGCTGCTTTGTTTTCAGCTGCCTTGTTGCTGGCAGCGTGACTTGCAGCAGCCTTATTCGCGTTCGCTTTCTGCTCATTTGCTCGAGCCGCAGCTGACTTCTGCTCAGCCGCCTGGTTTTCCTTTGTCCGAGCCGCAGCCGCCTTACTCTCGGCTGCCTTATTTTCGGCGGCGCGATTTGCAGCGGCTTTATCCGCGCTCGCTTTCTGCTCATTTGCTCGTGTTGCAGCTGACTTCTGCTCAGCCGCCTGGTTTTCTTTTGTCCGAGACGCTGTCGCCTTATTCTCGGATGCCTTGTTCTCGGCGGCGCGACTTGCTGCAGCCTTATTCGCGTTCGCTTTCTGCTCATTTGCTCGAGCCGCAGCTGACTTCTGCTCAGCCGCCTGGTTTTCCTTTGTCCGAGCCGCAGCCGCCTTATTCTCGGCTGCCTTGTTCTCGGCGGCGCGACTTGCAGTCGTGTTCTTCTCCGCTCCTCCGTTCTTATTCGCGCCGGTCGCTTCCTTGTTTACAGCAGTCTTGTTTTCTTTGGTGCTAGCTGGGGACGGCTTATTCGCGCTGGTCTTGCTCTCGGTTGTCGCACCCTTAGCTCCAATCACACCCGCTCCGGCGAACTCCCCTGCTCTGGATGTTGCAGCCACCGGTGGATGGCCATGGTTAACCGATGCCAATTGGGCCCGGTTCGCCCTGGCAGCTTCCTGCTGTCGCGCTTGAACTGCAGTCGGCGGTGTATGTTTACCGTGAGCTGCCGCTTCTTGTTGCGCCGTCGGGCGCGCTGTGGTGCCGCCTGGACCGCCGTTGTAGCTCACGCGGTTCACGGTAGTGTTGTTGATGATGGTCTTGTTATAAACGTTGGTAATATTCGTCGTGCTCACGTTGTTTACGGAGCGGTTGTAATAGAACTGCCCATTGTTCCAGTATCCGCCCTGATAGCCGACCCCGGTATAGCCGAAGCCGTAAACGATTCCGCCATAGAAGCCGACCTGCGGTCCCCAATAACCCGCGTTCCAAACGTAACCACCATTGCCAAACGCCCAATAGCCAGGAGTCCACAACAGACCGACTGCCGGGGCACCCACCCAGGTCCCGGGCACCCAATAGTAGCCGCCGGGACTGTAAGCCCAATATCCCGGCGTCCAGATATAACCGGCTGAGGGACAAACGGGTTGCTCGTATACAGGAAGCGCGGGCGGGGCGACGTTGATCGATACCGCGATCCGCGCCTGCGCCGCGGCGGATAAAGCCAGCATTATGAACGCGAACGCCAGCGTACGAATGAATCGAATACTTTGCATGGTTTCCTTTCGCCTGATCCCTCGTTCTCCACCGTGGCGCTGCGATGGGTTGCGTGGACCAAGGGCCGAAATATTATGCGGACCCGCAAACATCGAGCCCGTTTGGTGTTTGAGCTATCGGAGAGTTATGAGGTTGTAATCAAAGCAGGCGTAGACACCCTACAGCAGCCTTTCAGATACCGTATTCGGATCCTGGAATTGCCCTGAGCCACTGCTGGGCAACGAAGACATCATCCCAGAGGGCACAGCGCCTGGCGGGTTTGCTGGAGCAACTCCGGGGGAAATGATTGTGCGAGTCTTCGGAGACAGCCGAACCACACCGAACTGTGGCGGCTTATAAGAATGCCGCCATTGCTGGCGGCCTGTGGCACACATCGGATAACTGTGGATTGAAGACCGAAGGAGTGGCGAACCACATCACCACGTCGCCTCGGAAATTCACTTACTTCGTGGTTTCCTTCGCTGCGCGTCGCAGTTCTTTCAGGGCGGCCATGGTACGTGCCGTGTAATCTACGCGTTTCGCGGACTTCGGGCGGCGGTGGCGTTTGGTGGGGGTATCGTGTTTTGACATTTGTCTCCTAAGTTTTTGCTTGCATAACCACGTTGTGTTGGCCATGAAGGCCTCGGCTCGGCAACATCGGCTCGAATGTTACGACTTTCAATCTCGATCCGACTCTTTGCGAATCTTTTTCCGCGCACGCTTTCGCGCCAAAGCTTGCTTTACTCGACGCTTATCGCCCGGCTTCAGGTAGAAGGAGTGACGCTTCATCTCCTTGATGATGTCCTCGGCTTGAACTTTGCGCTTGAATCGACGAAGAGCATTCTCCACCGATTCGCCTTCTTGCAATCGAACTTCTGCCACGCTCATCACCCCCCAAACGAAGATGGATTCAGTGTTACAAGAACTTTCGTATTTTTCAAAGGTGCGCTACCTCACATCGGCATTCACCGGAAATTCATTTCTCCAGAATCGAGGTCACATTCACGTATGTAAGAGACTTGCCGCACTCCAAGCAGTACGCCTTCAATCGAGATGTGATCAATCCGCAACATGGGCACATCCTCTGTGATCCGTATCCGGCCATCTGGGGTTTCAGTTCGTGCATCCTGTGAAGCAGAAGGATCGCAAACAGCACAATCAGCAGACGACGGAGAGATGCGAAAGGGACTTCCTAAGGTTAGTCCTCCGCGCCAGCATTAGCAATGAGATTCGGGAACGGACCGCTATGATCGAGCCAGGGCCCTACGGGCCGGTCGTGAAGTCCTTTGCGAAATCTACTGTGTCTTGCCTCTCGCAGGCAAAAGCTCAAATACGACACCGCCGCTGCGCTTGCCCTCAACTGAAGCCGACCCGTATAAATCTCCGGCGGTGTCTAGAAGCAACCCTCCTGCCGGTCCCGAGCCGTTCTCGCCATTGAAGGTCAGAAGCGTAGTCCTCTTCCAGCTTCCGTTGGCCTGCGGCGAGAGCCGAAACACAATGCCTACGCCGAAGCGCCCGTCGTTGGCGTTCCCGTATAGGTTTCCATCGGGGTCAAAGATGAGGCCTGCCGTTGGCTGGCTCCCGTTGGCGATGTCGAAGGTGACGAGGGTAGTGTGCTTCCAGCCTCCATCGCCCTCCGGAGAGAGCTTGAAGACCGTACCGAAGCCTCGTCCGCCGCCACTGACCGTCGTTCCATACAAATTGCCAGCCGCATCAAAGACCACACTCCCTCGGGGATCAGCACCGTCCGCACGATTGAAGTTGAAAAGAGTCGTATCTGTCCACGCATCATCTACCTTGCTGGGTGAAAGTTTGAACACCGTGCCCTGCCCGAATTTCCCTCCGCCGGACGTTGTTCCATACAAATTGCCCGCGGCATCGAAGGTCAGAGCCGCATAAGGACTTACGCCGTTCGTGCCGTTGAACTCGAAGATCGTAGTAAGCTTCCATTTCCCCTTTGTGGACGGTGTAAGCTGGAACGCTGTGCCGCACCCACTTCCATCGCAAGCGGAGTTGCCGCCGGCGGTAGTAGTCCCGTACAAGTTACCGGTCGCGTCGCGAATGAGTCGCGCCTCAGGATCGCTGCCGTTCTTACCCGCAAAACTGACGAGCGTAGTGAACTTCCAGATTCCATCCTTGCGCGGCGAGAGCTCAAACACAGTGCCATCGCCCAGCCCGGTGTCGCTGCTCGTTGTCCCGTACAGATTTCCCGCGGCGTCCATCACCAAACCCGCAGCCGGATAAGCTCCGTCCTTGCCATCAAACTTGAAGATCGTGGTGAGTTTCCAAGTTTTGTCTGCTTTTGGCGAAAGGCGAAAAACCGTGCCGCACCCCAAGCCGCAGGAAGAATCGCCACCCTCAAACGTAGTTCCATAGAGATTTCCGGCCGTGTCGAAGATAAGGTCGCCGTTGGGAATATCCGGGCAACCAGAAGAATCGCAGAACTCATACAGAGCCCCGTACTTGTAGTGAGTCGCCGGCGGAGCCGCATCAACAGACGTTAGTATTGCGGAGTCGACCAGCGGCTGGGCGGCGAGAGTCACCTGCCCCGCGGAGGTTAAGCACAGAAGTATCACGACCGAAACTGCTCCTAACCACCGCGATGACATTGTGTTCCTCGGGGTTTTCATAAGAGCGATTACTTCGGTCTTGTGTTACTGGCCAGTGTTAAGTGGCGTTCGTCCTGATCACTAAATTGCGTGGCTAGTATAAATCGTTATACCGTTCCCATCGGGGTCCTTTATGCAAAAGAGATAGTGTCCGAAAAACGTTTCATCAGGGATCTCTCCCGCTGCGATTCCCCGACTGATTAGCTCCAACCGATATGTTTTCAATTCATCCAGGCCTTTGCCTTCAATCATTAGGTCAAATTGCTCAGAAAACCTTTTATGGAATTGTCCTGTCAAACTTTCCGCTATGTCTTCTCCAGCCGGCTCATCAACTGATAACAATAGAAGATGAGTGCCTCCACGTAGTTCGATAATTGCGACCTTTTCGTCAGTAGCAAATGGAGGAAGGCCGAGATTCGAGTAGAATTCGCAGCTGCTCTTAAGGTCAGCCACCTTAAAAACAAGGTGAGCCACTGCTAATTCTGAGTCAACGACAGTCTTCATCTCGCTTAGTCCTAAACCGGTCATGATTTCACCTCACCGAGTTCATTGTTTTAGATGTTACATAGGAGCAAATTAGAACTATCCCAAAGACTACTGGGCCCATGAATCTATTCGGGCCATCTCCGCTTGAAATATGAGCGACAAATGCAGAGATCAAAGTAATAAAGAACCCAGCATAAGCCCACTCTTTGAGCCAAGGCGGCCAAAGCGGTAGAAGAAGAACTGCTACCCCGGCGAGCTTAAATATTGCGAGTTCAACTCGAAAGTAAGATGGAAAACCGAGATGAACGAATGCTTGAGCAAGGTCAGCACTTGTTAGGTAAAGAATGGCGAAAAAAGTCATCATTGTGCAGAAAACGATTGTTGAAATCCAATATGTTAAGCGGACCGCTTTGACGCTCATAATTATTTTCCTCCCCGTACGTCTATCCTGTGGCTTGTGTAAACGGCAATGCCATGACCATCAGGATCTTTTATGCAGAAGAGATAGAGTCCATAAATTTGTTCGTCCGGTTGCGATTCGTTTTGAAGAGCGACCTTATGAAAGATACCATACGGTATCTTTAAAAAGCAATCACTTTATTCGTGCCACTGGCTCATCCGTGGAATACACTTTCGAGACGTTGAGGAGACGTTCGAAATGAAGGCGACTAAAGTAAAAAACGCGTACATGAAAAAGAAGGACCCTCTCTTCGTCAGAGAATCCCTCTTAAATGCCGCCTTCGAACTCGCTGCGACCAAGGGCATGGCTCATGTCACCGTCAACAAAGTGAGCGAATCGGCGGACGTTACCAAGGGGGCTTTCTTTAATCACTTCGATAGCAAAGAGACGTTAGTGACGGAGCTGATGCGGATGTTGTTGACCCGACTGGACAAGCAGTTGGGCCGATTGATGGCGGAGGAAGAGAATTCCGACGGATGCTTTACTCGTGCATACATTAGGGCCGCGTTCTCCGAAGGTGCAGCTGAACGTAAAATTTGGGGCGCGCTCTTGAGTCTGATGGCCTCTAAAGATCAGGTCGGGAAGGTTTGGGATAGCTGGCTGAGCGAACGCCTAAAGAGACATTCGAAAACGGATTCGAGATTCGAGCTTCGTGTCGTGAGGCTTGCGGCGGATGGCGTATGGCTTGAGAGAATTGTGAACGCAAAATCGACAAACCTAAAGAGTGTCGAAGAATATCTCATTGAGATGACGCGAATCCGTAAAATTGCTCGCCTTTCACCTTGTCCGCAATAGGTTCTCCGCCGACTTCCTCTAACAGTCTTCATTCTCGCCGACGGCTTCGGGGAAACCGCGCTTCTGGATTGTGGGCGTATACGGGAACCCGGACGTTATGAAGATAGCGCAAGAGTCTCCTCGTCCCCGGCGCACTGTGCCTTCTCACATCTGGCGTACTACGGAGGATAGTCCTCCTTCTTTCTCTTCACTTGCGCGCTCGACTTCTTCCGTTCCCTCGCTAAGGAATTGCCATGCCCGAACTTTGCACTATCTACGACTACATGCGCGCCCACGCCAGCCTTTTGGGAGAGCGCATTCTTCAGGAGTATCCAGCGCTTCATCAATTCGACGATCCCGTCTCACCTCGTATCCAAGAGTTACTGCGCAAGCCATTTCCCGCACAGACCATCGCCATCATGGGAACTGCCAAACGCTGGCAGCGCGCCCGAACCGCCATGGTGGTTGCGGAATGCGGAACTGGCAAGACGTTGATCTCGCTGGGAGCGATTCATGTCCATAGCGAAGGAAACCCATTTACCGCCCTAGCCATGGTTCCCCCACACCTGGTCGAAAAGTGGGCGCGGGAAGCATTTCGGACGTTGCCGGGGTTACGTGTGTTCCTGATCGACGATTTGCGCAATGGCGGCGACGAAAACAAGTTTCACGGAGCGAACGAAGTGCGGCTGAGACACGGCCGCATCTTGCGTGAAGGTTTGCATACCACACTAAGCGAGCTGCGACTACGCAAGGATTCCCCGAGCCCCCGGAAGCGTTGGTTGTCGTTGTGCGGGAGACCTGCTCTGTTCATCGTCGGGCGCGAGCGCGCTAAGCTCGGCTATTTCTGGCGCCACGCCTATCGGATACCACGTTCGGGGCCATACCTAGGCTGCTTGGTAAACGCCGATACAGGCCAACCCGTGATCGTGGATGACAGCCGACTCACTGCGGCTGAATTTGAAAAGGTCAAGATTGCGGAAACCGTCGAAACCAGAGGCGCTAAGTCTTGCCGTACATTCCACAGCCCGTTGTGGCAGGCCGACTCCGACAAGATCCGCCGCATGGCTCCGATCGAATTTGTTGGGCGTTACATGCCGGGATGGTTTGATTACTCGATTTGTGACGAGGTCCACCAACTAGCCGGCGACACCGCGCAAGGCAATGCCCTCGGCACGCTGGCTTCCTGTTCCGATCGCATCGTCGGACTGACCGGAACGCTGCTGGGCGGATACGCGGACGATTTGTTCAACACCTTGTTCCGGCTCGAAGCCGGGAGGATGACGGCACACGGATACGAATGGGGCACGACCGGAAGGAGTTCGTTCACCCAGGACTACGGCGTTCTTGAAACCATCACGAAGGTAGAGCCCGCCGACAACGCGTGTTCCAAAGCGAAGGCCACCAGCACGATCCGGCGCAAGCCGGGCGCTTCACCGCTGCTCTTCGGCGAATTCTTGATGCAGTTGTGTGCCTTCGTCTTTCTGGAGGACATCTCAGCAGAGCTTCCGCCCTATGAAGAGACCTGCGTCGGCGTCGCCATGGACGCGCCCATGTTGGAGGCGTATCGCGAACTGGAAGACGACATTCGGAAGGCATTGAAGGCCCACAAGGGTAATCGTTCGGTGTTGAGCACGATGCTGAACACACTCTTGCTGTATCCAGACCATCCATTCGGCCTGGGAACCCTGTACGGCAAGGAGTTCGATAGTGAACTCGGGCGCAAGGTTTCCTTCGTCATTGCGAAAACGCGCGACCTTCCCGAAGACCACTTGCATTCCAAGGAACGCAGACTGATCTCGGAGATCAAACAAGAACTTGCCGAGGGCCGCAGCTGCCAGGTCTTTGCCGTCTACACCCAGAAGCACGATGTCACCGCCCGGTTACAACGAATTCTGAACAATGAGGGAATCCGCACCGCAGTTCTGCGTTCGAGCGTGGATACCGCGAAGCGGGAAGCCTGGTACGCAAGACAAGTCAAAGATGGAGTACAGGTGGTCATCTGCCACCCCAAGTTGGTGGAAACGGGTCTCGACTTGCTGGATTTCCCGACCATCATCTTTTGCGAGTCCGGCTACTCGTTGCACACGTTGCGGCAAGCAAGCCGGCGCTCCTGGCGTATCGGACAGAGATGGCCGGTGCGGGTAAAGTTCCTTTGCTACGAAGGCACCATGCAGACGGCTTGCCTGCGGCTCATGGGAAAGAAACTTCTGGTTGCGCTCACCATGGAAGGCAAATTTGCCGGCGAAGGTCTGCAAAACATGGACGAAGACGACGACATGTTGTCGGCGATGGCGCGGGAACTGGTCGAACGAAATGGGATCGGCGAAACGGCCGATGCTGTCTGGAAGGCGCTCAACACAGAACACAAAAAGCTGTTCCCGACGACGACCTCCAGTTCATGCGGCGATGTTTCTTCGGGTGAACTGCCGGATGTTTTGACGCAGCACCCGTTCGACCCAGCGTGTCTGGTGGAAGCAGCCATGGATACTTCTACGATCGTTGCCTTCGGACAACGACCGGGAGTCCTGTCAGCAAGAAAACGACGAGCAAAGCCGGCGGTCCCCGAACAGGCCTCGTTTTTCGGCTTCAACTGACACGATTCGGCGGTATTCACCCCGACTGTATTGCTCACTTTCGAGAACCCTATTTCAAAACAACAAGGAGGAAAGAAGTATGTCAGAAACAAGTACGCTCATTGGCTATAGCGGCCGGACGATTGGCCGAGAAGAACTAACTCTGGTGCCGACACCGGCGGCAACAGAAACACACCGCCCGGTTCCGCATCACGAAATTGTGCAGGCCCTGATCGAGACGCTCGGGTTTCGCCACATCGGAGTCGTCCACGACGAGTACGCTGTCTCACCAGACGGCATGAAAGCCTTTGGAGTTCTCGACCTCGCAACCGAGATGGAGGGGTGCCGCTTTTCAATCGGGTTGCGGAACTCCCATGACAAGAGCATGCGTTTGGCAATGACCTGCGGCTATCGTGTGTTCGTGTGCTCGAATATGGCGTTCGCCGGGGATTTCACCCCAGTGCTGGCGAAACACTCGAGGTCATTCTCGCTCATCGACTGCCTCTCGGTTGGCGTGGATCGAATGCAGCGGAACTTCGAGCCCATGCGAAAACAGGTGGAAGCGTGGCAGCGAAGTGAGCTGACGGATGTTTCTGCCAAGGTCGTAATCTATGAGGCGTTCGTTGAGGGTAGGCTCGAAGCGCCCAAGCACCTTGCTCGCAACGTGCATGACCTCTACTTCGAGCCGAAATACGAGGAATTCCGGCCGCGGACGATTTGGAGCCTCTCGAATGCGTTTACGTCGGCGTTCAAGGAACTCGATCCTATTCCCCAATTCAAGGCAACAGCCAAGTTGGGCGAATTCTTGGAAGCCCGGTTCTCACCATCGTTTTAGCGGGTAGGGTGATGTGGGCCCACCACCCTTCTTAGCTAGCGAGCCTTAATGCGAACGATTGACGCCTCCCAGGCTGACAGTTGCAACCGGTTCTCGTTGCAAAGCGATTACTGAAAGTAAAGGTTAGTTGCAGCTTACTCCGCCTTGCCGGAGAGACGTTGACTGTGTAGTGTGGCGAGGTGACCGCGACGCCTCCGCACTCCTTTGGGGAAGGGTAGTTCCGCGCCTCGCGATCTGAGTAACGATCGAGGCGTGAGATATCGGACCTCTTCTAGGGTTCGCTTGCTTTTGAAGGCATCGCAGAAAAATCGGCAACCACCGTTGTCGTGCCGTAAGCGCCTTGGCGATTTGAGATTCCATCACTAGCTTTTGTGGACCACCTCGAACGAATACCCGTCCGGGTCAAATATATCGGCGGCGTAGTATCCCGGGATGAGCGCGCCGATGGCGTGCATTTGTCATATGACAGGATGACGAGCCTTCTGGCTCCATATGGAAATCGCGACGCGCTAGACGTCGCCCGGGATTTGGATAGCAAAGTCGAGGATCTCTTACGGAGTGCTGCAGGCTGAGATGCCCAAGTTTCTGAGATGGTCGCGCATCTGTTTCTGTGAAAGGATAGCGTGAGCACACGCTTGTGCTCAATCGTGGTCGAAGCAGGGAGCGAATTATGACTGAATCAGCAGCGCCTGTGCGCGTCATCGAGGGAACGCCTGCGTACTGGAGGGTTGTGTTCGACTACCCGCCTTTCAACATCGTAGACGCCAGCATATTCGAAGCGCTACAGGATCTGCTCGCGCGAATGGACGCCAGCCCGAGCCTGCGTGTCGTCGTATTCGAAAGCGCGAACCCCGAGTTTTACCTTGCCCACTTTGATTTGACCGGGAAGATAGGGAACATCATGACTGCTGTCGGGCCTTCGGGCCTCCCGATCCTGATGGATACGTTCGTTCGTCTCACCAAGTCCCCGGTGGTCAGCATCGCGAAGATCCGAGGCTGTGTCCGGGGCGTGAGCAGCGAGTTCGTCCTCGCCTGCGACATGCGCTTCGCATCGCGCGAGAACATGCGACTCGGCCAACCCGAAGTCGGAGTGGGACTGCATCCCGGCGGCGGTGGTGCGGAACGTCTTCCACATCTGGTCGGTCGGGGCCGGGCGCTCGAAATCGTTCTCGGTGCGAACGACTTCGACGGCGATACGGCGGAGCGATACGGATACGTGAACCGGGCCCTTCCAGACATCGAACTCGACGGCTTTGTCGACGCGCTCGCTCGCCGCATCGCCTCCTTCGACCACCGTGCAATCGCGGCGGCGAAGGGACTCGTCAACCAGGTTTCTTTGCCATCCTCTGACCAACTCCTCGCCGCTATCACTTCCTTTGAGACCGCGCTGACGTGGCCTGAAGCACAACAGCGAATCGGAACTTTGCTGGATCGTGGGCTGCAACGGGACGTCGACTTCGAAAACCGGTGGCCTGAGGTGTTGGGCACGCTTCTCGACACGTAGTCACGCGATGCATAAGGCTGGCGAAGCAGAGGAACGTCGAAAAGTTAGACCTGCTGCTTTTTCAATTCGCTAAGGAGGGGAAATCTTCCCGACTGATACTCGGCAAAGAGTCTGGCAATGTCCTGCTTCGAGTCTCCTATAAATGGGCCGTAGGATACGATTGGGTCTCCCTGGGGTTGTCCCGCATATAAGACCAGGCGCGCTCCGGATTCGCCGGCGACCACACGCAACACGCTCGTACCGACGTCAGTCGACCGATCGAGCCAACCGACCTGCCCAGTGTTCAGCTCGGTGTCGCCGATTCGAACCGAACCATCGATGACAAATACAAAGCCGTTGTAGGATGCAGGAATGTCCAACTCGACCGAGGCGTTTGGCTCTAAATTGATCTCGACCATTGTGACTGATACATGGTTTCGCGTGCCCGACTGAAGGCCGACGGAGGAACCGCTATAAACTCGGATCTCAGCGCCGTTTTCGCGGCGCACCGGAACCTCATTGACATTAATCGTTTGAAAATCGGGGGCAATCCACCGTTTGTCCTTAGGTAACGTAAGCCATAGCTGAAGCAGGCGGACCTTTCCTCTGGTCCTGACGTCCTCGCTGTGAATAATGCCGCTGCCCGCGGTCATCCACTGCACTTCGCCAGCGTTGAGTGTGCCGCCCTCATCGCGGTCAAAGATCGCGCCGTCGAGAATGAGCGTCACGGTTTCAAAACCTGCATGCGGGTGAGGACCACCAACTGGCCGGTCGCCAATGTCAAGATGATCGTCCATCAACAAGATGAAGGGATCGTTCATCTCGAAGTTTTCGGGAGACACGACAGGCGCAGCTAGATGCCCCGGGCCGACGAATCCAGGTGCCGCTGGAGGAACGTTAACCACGCGACTGATACTGCGTTGTTGCGACATGTCTTCCTTCTGAAATCAATTCCACGTTCACTCAAAACGCTTACTGAACGGGCGCTTGCGCCATTCGAGTGCCTATCGCCGATCATGCACTCAGCACCCAAGTACCGTTCCTCTCATACTGCGACGCAATTTATGCCTGGGTCGCAGCCTTGGCGCTGAAGATGCCCTTGAAACTTTCGCGGTACTGCAGGAAGACCAGAATCCACAACACGCAAGCGACCAGAGCCGGCACGATGGTGCCCGGTGACATCGTCAGGTGAAACGCCAGGATGTTGTAGAGCTCCGCAGCCAGCAGTGTCAGCGCAAGTGGCACGAATCGGCCGAAGAGCAGCAACAGCCCACCGAGCACCTGCCCCGCGAAAAAGAACGCAGCAAAGTGCGATCCCATGATGGCGCCAAAAAACTGTAACGCCAGCGGATTCGTGGGCGGCGGCTGGTGGATGAAGTTGAGAAATCCGTTCAATCCGAAGACCGTAAACATCAGGCCCAGTAGATAGCGAGCAACAATTGAAGTAGTTTTCATAAGTGTCCTCTCTTAGAAGCTCTGCGCGTGCGTCTGCACGGCTTGAAGGTGTGGTGCGAGAAATGTGTTCCGGTCCTTCCCCTGGTTCAGCGAGCTGGTCCCACCTGCGGTGAGGAAGGTCGCGTCCGTCACGCCAAGAAAACCAAATACGGACCGCAGATACGGTTCCACGAAATTGAATGAGGCCATCCGCGTCTGGGCGTCGTAGATCCCACCCGTTGCGATGATGAAGGTTGCCTTCTTGCCGGTGATCAGGCCCTTCGGTCCTTTCTCACTGTAGGAAAAGGTCCTGCCCACGCGCGCAATCTGGTCAATCCAGAGCTTGAGAACCGAAGGCACGCCAAAGTTATGCATTGGCACTCCGATGACGTACTCACCGGCCTGCTCCAATTCGGCGAGCAGGGAGTCGGAGAGTGAAAGCAATTCCTTCTGCTGCGGAGTGCGGGCCGGTTCCGGCGTGTAGACGGCACCGACCCATTCCGCATTGATTGGTGGCATTGCAGTTGCGTTGAGGTCGCGGTAAATGACGTTTCCATCCGGGTGCGCCGCCTTCCATTGGGTCACGAATGCAGCGGTTAGTTCGCGGGAAACAGACCGACCGTAGAGCGGGCTGGAATCGATGTGAAGCAGCGTCGACATTGAGGGTTTCCTCCTGCACGACATATGATTAATAAGCGACATATGTTGATTCAGAAAAATAAACAACTGTCGCTTTGGTCCGTAAACAGGTATGCTTTCATCAATATAGAAATGGCCCAGCTTCTACAACCCGAGATAGAACCGACGGATCCGCGCATCCTACGGAGCCGCCGTATGCTCTTGGAAGCGCTGGCCAGGCTACTGACTAAAAAGGAGTTCGAAGACCTCTCTGTGCAGGAGATCGCCGACGAGGCCACGTTGAACCGAGCTACCTTTTACTTGCACTATGCGGACAAGAACGCGTTGTTGCAGGCCATGACGGAATCCCGCTTCCGCGATCTGATCGAGCGCCGGGCCATCACCTTTACCGACTGCAATGGAGCATTGCGCGCCATTGCACTCGGCGTGTGCGACTATCTTGCGGAGAGCACAGGTTGTCCCACTCAGTTGTCGCGGATGGCGCTCGAAGGCTCGATCATTCCAATGGTTGAGGCTATGTTCAAGGAAGGGCTTGCCCATCACGGGATGGCTCGCGGTGCGGACGCGTCACTACCCGCGACCACTGCTGCCTGGGCCGTTTTTGGAGCCGCGCGCCGCTGGTTTCAGACTCCCAATCGCATCCCCGCGGAAGAGATGGCAGCCAGGATTGAAACCATGGTGAGCCCGATTCTTTTCGGCGCCTCACAATAGCAGAGCGGAGAACAACCGGTAGCGGGCGGTATCATCTGTGTAGGAGAGATGATTTCGGCGTCTTGCCTCTGCCTTGTCGCGACACAGGCCGGGCGATCGCTGTTTCCGCCGCATCAGAATCTTAAAATTCTTTGCACTGATCAGTTCTTTTTCGGTGGGATAGAGGAGGATGAATGGCGCAGGTATGGTTAGTCACCGGCAGCTCTCGTGGTCTGGGTCATGCAATTGTTGAGGCGGGCCTCGCTGCGGGCAATAAAGTGTTGGCGACAGCTCGGGACATTAAGTCGCTGGCTGATCTGTCGGAACGATATGGAGATCAGGTCAAGCTCTTCGCAATGGATGTGACCGACGAAGCAGCAGCAGCAAACGCGGTAATGGCGGCGGTCGATGTATTTGGCTCGCTGGATGTGGTCATTAACAATGCGGGATATGGCAATCTTTCGTCCGTCGAAGACACGCCTCTATCGGAATTCCGGGCACAGATCGAAACGAACCTCTTTGGAACGATTATTGTGACGAAGGCAGCTCTTAGGTATTTTCGCGAAAAGAAAGCAGGCCAGTTCATTCAGTTTTCATCGGTGGGCGGAAGGATTGGCCCTCCGGGACGTGGGCCTTATTCGGCGGCGAAGTGGGGTGTCGAAGGCTTCTCAGAGTGCTTTCGCGCGAAGTGGCGCCGCTCGGCATCAAGGTCACCATCGTTGAACCCGGTGGCTTTCGCACAGACTTCGCGGGCAGTTCCACCGAACTTCGCGAAGGTCATCCTGCATACGATTCGACGGTTGGAGCTACCGCAAGATTTCAGCGGAACTACAACGGCAAGCAACCTGGTGACCCCAAAAAGGCAGCTCGGGCGATCGTCCAGTTGACGCAAGAACGGAACCCCCCGTTGCGACTCTTGCTCGGCAGCGATGCGTACGCCGCCGCGGAGAAGAATGATCTTGCGCGATTAGAGGAAGCACGGGTTTGGAAGAAACTCAGCGTCTCCACCGATTTTGAGACGAAGTGAAGAAGCAGCAAACATTCCATGCCGAGGTGCACGGGACTG
>Ga0206832_10115_pt1 | contig 21017 bp, 17 predicted proteins | sample Alteio_BWOrgCont_74_FD_152896 | JGI IMG/M metagenome (GOLD analysis project Ga0206832, IMG submission 152896) | Enriched cells from forest soil in Barre Woods Harvard Forest LTER site, Petersham, Massachusetts, United States -... | ecosystem: Environmental > Terrestrial > Soil > Temperate forest >... | reverse complement strand
TTTTAATGTTAAGGTATTTTTTATACCCATAATTCGAAATTAAAGATTTGATGTCTTTGTTTTTTTTTAATTTCTCTGTTAACTTCTTAATGGCTTTCTCTCGGTCATACGCATCTTTTCTAGCTCTTACTGCACTGTGCGAAACGATTAAACGATGATTTTCATCTAAAGGAATATCTTTAAGACGTACTTGGGAGTCTTCAGAATGAGATTTATAGCCATTTAAATCTAAAACCTGCTTTTTAATTGCTGCTTTTTGGTTTTTTAAACGGGCTCCAATGATATATTCGTATTTTGCTTCTTCAAGAGCCAGAAGATTATCACTGTTTAACATACCGCTATCTCCAACAAATATAACTTTATCTAACTGATATCGTTTTTTTATTGTTTCTAAAATAGGAATAAGCGTGTGTCCTTCATAAGTGGATCCAGGAAAGGCTTCATAACCAATCGGCATGCCCTGTTTTGTAACCATTAGAGAAATTAACACTTGTGGTTGGCTAAATTTAAGATCCTTACTATAACCATTTTGTTTGAATTCATCTTCTTCGAAAGATTCAAAGTAAAGCGTTGTTGCATCAAAGAAAATAACATCAATTTTCTGTCCAAATAGCTCCTTTGTAGCATTATAAGCACACTCTTGCATTGCTTGTTGAGCTTGTGAATTTAAGAGGTCCATCATCCTGTACACACTCTGTAGGCTAATAGAAACTCCAAAATCATTTTCTAATTGCATTACTGATGCTCTTTTGCTAGATGGATTAGCAATACGAGCCATGACAATATGTTTTAAAATTTCTGAACTTGAAGACTTTTTAAGTACGGTTTCAAAACCTAATTCCTCATAAATTTTTCCGTAAATTTCATGAATTCCTACAACTGAACGTTGTTCTTCTACAAGATTTTTAAGATTAACGTTTAAATTTTCATCAATTAATTTTTGCGCATTTTTGGTCTTGATCGCTTGCTCAGCCATTTCCTCTGCACCAAAAAGAGTAGGCACATGCTCATGTTCAATCTTACTTTTGATGTGTTCAGCGAGTTCGACCATTTTTTTAAGTTCTTGATCATCCATAGCAATCCCTACATAGCGCACAATTCTTTGCTTAATTTTTGTGCCGTCACGAACTGATTCAACAATCTGAACAGACTTTCTAGGACTATTTGGAGTGGTTTTTACCCTAACAAACATGGATCTTACCTTGAAATTTCTCCAAAATATAAGAAATATAGAAATTAAATGCAATAATTATTTCATAGCTAGGCACTACAAAGCGAATTCGACAATTTTTTTAAGGGATTCACTAGGGATTTGTAAGGAAAATGCTCTTATTTTTGAGTGAAAATGTTGAAGTCAGGAAATTGTGGAAACATCAAAATATAAAAATCTTTTAGATAAGCTAAAAGACATTAATAAGACAGAGCTTCATGCTCATCTTGGAGGTGCTGTACCGATGGATTTTATCCAAAAATATAGCACAGATAAAGAATATATAGAGATCACAAACATGATAAATAAAATCAGAAGTGGAATCGATTATTCTGAAGGATTTAAGGTGTTCCCTTTAATTAGTAAAGTACTTAATACAACTGAGCGAATTCGAGAAGCAGCCCATGATTTTTGCAGAAAACAGTATAATGACAAAGTCAGTGTCAGTGAATTGCGTACCGGTTTAAAAAAAATAGGAGGAAAGGGATTTGAAGAACACCTAAAAGCAGTTCTAACCGGATTAGAGAGTGGAATGAAAGACTATAATGTGAAGGTACCTTTAGTTTTGAGCCTTCGACGTGATACCTCTGCAGAAGATGCAAAAGAAATTGTAGATTTAGCGATAAAATATCGTCAGATAGGAGTGCTTACCGGTATAGATATTTCAGGTGAATCAACAAAAGGTGATGCAAGTGGGATTTTTGAAGCATTGAAGCTTGCTAGGGATAACGGTTTGCCCATTACTCTTCATATTGGTGAACATTCCTCAGAAACAGCTGAGCAACAAATGAAAGAGTTGAGGGAAATTCAACCTGATCGCGTAGGTCATGCTGTGCATTTATGTCATGAGGCTCTCCTGTGGGTATTGGAAAATAGAATTGTTGTTGAAGCTTGTATTATGAGTGCTTGGAGTGTCGGCATGATTAATAAACCCGGTGAACATCCGGCACTGGAATTATTTAGAAAAGGACATCCAGTAGTATTTTGTACTGATGATTCAACTTTATTTGGTGATCTTTCTGAGGAGCTTGCATTAGTCGCATGTTTATGCGATTTATCTATTGAACAAGTGATTGGTATGCAGTTGCAAGCGATTAATCACTTGTTTTCATAATAGACCGAACATAACTCAAAAATTGGTTGTTGACTGCGTCGGCTTTGCGTCAAAATTTTTGTCTTCACTCGTGCCTTTCCATAGGCAATGGTCACTCGCTCCGGACGAAAAATTTTGAGCAGCCTCCTTGTCAAAAAGCCAAATTTTGAATCACGTTCGGTATAGAAGGAGTGTGTTTTAGGTTTAAATCGGGAGTTCGCACCAGAAGGTGCTGCCCTTAGGACTTGAATCGAAGCCAACAGTTCCGCCATGTTTTTCTACGATGGATTTTGCAATGCTTAAGCCCAAACCTGTCCCTTTCTTCGCTGTCGGATATGTTAAAGGCACTTGAGCGAATTTATGAAAAAGAATGTTGTGGTATTCTGCAGGGATGCCGGGCCCTTGGTCTCTGACACCAATACGTACTCTATCATTTTGTTGTGAAATGACAAAAGAGACTGTTGCCCCTTCCGGTGAGTATTTAATTGCGTTTGTAATGAAGTTAGTCAGGACTTGAATTAGGCGATCTTCATCACCGTGAATTGTGCAATTTGGAATATCTTTGGGCTGTTCCAGTTTTACTTTGCTATTGTTGGCAGCAAATTGATTGATTTCAATTGTTTTGCTAATAAGATTTTTAAGAGGGAAATCGACAAATTTATACTCGAGTTTTCCTGCATCCATTTTCTGAATATCAAGGATATCATTTGTCAATCTGATCAGTCGATCACATGCATTGCGTCCCATTTCGATTATTTTTATATCAGCATCAGATTCTTTATGCGTCGACAAGATATCTAGTGATCCTTTAATGGCTGTCAAAGGGGAGCGCAATTCGTGACTTGTAATTGAAATCAGATCATTTTTCATCCGTTCAATTTTTTTCAGTTCTGTAATATCATAGGCAATTCCAACATATCCTATGATGTTTCCTTTTGTATCTTTAATTGCTGTAATAGAAAGTTTAACAGGAAAACGGGTGCCGTCTTTGCGGACGTACGTCCATTCGCGTTCATCAGGAATACCTTGTTTAGCAAGAGAGATAAATACATCATAACCGGGAGCAATTGTGATTCCAAGTTGCTTCGACAATTCCTTGGCCCTGGCGATCACTTCTTCTTTGTCATGGAAAATATCCGGTGTTGCTTTATCAACTAATTCATCGGCTCTATAAAGGAGCATCCTTTCTGCAGCTTTATTAAAGGAGGTAATTAAACCGGTCGGTGTTGCAGTGATAATACTGTAATTTGAAGCATCAAAAACTGCTTGTCGCATAGCTAATGCGACTGATTTTTCATTTAGAGCAATTTCAACTTGTTTTTTTGACCAGACAACCGTTTCGAAAAAAAACATGACCAGAGCAATAAACGTCAAAACGGCAATATCAAGAATTAATACTAGAGTAGGTAAGTTACTCCTTATAAGAGTTAATGAATCATGTGTAGGATATATCTTTATTTTCCAGTCTAGAGTTGCAAAATTTATATGAGTTGTTGCGCCTTTTCCGAGTGTTGTAGAGTCTATTGTTCCACTACTATAAATGAGGTCGGTGGGATTATACAGTTCAAAATATTCTTTGTTTATCAATTCATATTTGATGACGCTTTCGATAAGAGTGGGTAAATCCATTTGTGTAACAATTATTCCGGAAAATTGTCCATCTGATGGCGGCAATGGCGTTAAGAGAACGATTACTTGCTTATTTATAACATGAATAACCGTATCTGAAATATTTTTTAATTTGATGTTATTGAGTAATTCTAAAATAGCAGAGTTGACCTGATCTTTATCGTATGACACTGATCTGAACTGAGTTTCTTGAAGTTCAAGATGACTGTTATACCAGCTAATACCGGTGATATATGCATAACCATCAAGATAATCTTGCGCATCTATTTTCCAAAAGTTTTTGTTGTAACCATTATTAGTCTTCAAATGGTGCGCCATGAGTTTAAATTCTCTAGAATAATCCTCTAATTCTTCTTGGAGGTCATTTGTGATACGGTCTGCATTTTTCTGTGCGAATTTATCGATGACAAGGTACTGTTGCGCAGAAAAAATTTGCCAAAAAATGGCCGTGCCGGTTAGGGAAAGGAAAATGGCTATTAAGAGGGTCGTATGACTTTTTCTGTTTTCTCTTTTTCCTAATTTATATTGATAATGAAAAATTGCCGAACTTAAAACAATAATGGCGATTGCACTCTGCAGCGTCATCACAACAAATTCAGACCATCCGGCGACTAATGACATGCCTGTAACATATCCGAAGAGAGCAACCGTTGCTATTGATATGCAAAATGCCGAGCTAATTTTTATCACAATATTTGTAATGAAACGATATTGAAGGCTGCACAGAATAAGATTTATACCAGAGAGAAGCAAACATAATGCAGTATTTGGAGCCATGCGACCGGGGAAATTTGTTGAAGGCCCCTCAATTGTAAAATAGAATAATTGATCGATATATAGATCTAAGGATAATCCATATTCAATAAGAGTCGTCCCGGCGATGGCAAATACTACCAATCCGGTTAAAGCAGCTAAAAACCGACGCGAAAAGCTAAGAGAAAGTAATGAAATACCACTAAATAAATAACATAAGGCTACGTTCACATGCATTATAGGTAAATGTGAATTGAAGCGAATAAAAATAGGAGTTTTCGTCATCCAACCGATCAAGACTGTGATTGCAAGTATGATGAGGAGGCTTGCTGAAATCCATAGAAAGAGGGATCTACGTTGTGTTTTGTTTGTATTTATTTCATTCATTGTATTTTATATATTTTTCCAGATAGTTTCTATTTCGGTGGCAAGTGTCATTGCGTTAAAGGGTTTAACGATGACATCAACAACGCCCAGGCTTTTGAAATACTCAATTTCATGTTTTTGAGAACGTGCCGTCATAAATACTACAGGAATATTTTTTGTTATGGGGTTATTTCTAAGGGCTATTAGGGTTGCAGGGCCATCCATTTCCGGCATCATGACATCAATTAAAATGAGATCGGGCTGTAGTTGTTGCGCTAATTTTAAACCTTCAGCACCGGAAGAACAGAGCGTGGTTGAAAAATTGCCCATCAGTAGGGCTATTTCAACTACCGTTCGGATATCATCTTCGTCTTCAATATAAATGACTTTCGTCAATGTTTTATTGACCATTAGGATCCCTATTATTGTGATTTTTTCTTGTCTCTGCGAGGATTTCATTTATCGTATTGCGCAGTAGGTCGTGAGAGGTTTTAGATTTTAGAAGGACGGCCTCCACTTTTTTACTGATAGAAGCATCAACTTCACTTGCAGAAATGATGATGATAGGAGTAGGTTTTTTACCTGTTTGATTTAGGAGTGTTAAGAGATTTATACTTGCAAGATTGTGTGGGTTTAAATCGAGAATTAGCAGATCATATTCTTGGTGTTTTAACAGTAATTTAGCAGCTTGTGTTGATGTAACAATTTGAACATTAGCAATATCATTAAGTAGGTTGCTTGCAATAAATGAGGTGTCTTCATCATCTTCTACATGTAGAATATTCGGTTTGTAACCGCCGGTTCTATTTACAATTTTATTTACAGCTTCTATAAAACGAGTCAAATCTATAGGCTTGGATAGCCAGTCTATGACAGGGAAATATCCTTCAATATCATTTTTTCCCGTCATGATTGCTTGTCCTGATATGACAATTATTGGTAGATCTTTTGTTTTCTCATTCTCACGCAATTCCCGAATTAATGAGATACCATTCTGATCCGGTAATATGATATCTAAAGTCATGCCAGAGTATGTTTTCTCCGCAAGCATTTTCTTTGCCATAGCGGCATTTAAAGCGATATCTGCTTGCATGCCTTCATGTTCGATCATATGTCGAATTAAAGTTCCGGCGTCGGCATCATCTTCAACGACAAGAAATCTGGGCATATTCATATGAATATCTTGGGACGACTTTATCGCGGTACTTGGTGGAGGAGGCAACTCAAAATAGAATGTTGTGCCATGACCTGTTTCCGATTCATAATTGATGAATCCTCCGTGTTTTTCTATAATTTCCTTACAAATGCTTAAACCAAGACCCGTACCACCCTTTTTCCGGATATTTGATGAGTCTGCTTGTGAAAATTTTAGGAATATGCGATTTTTAAATTCCTCAGGGATGCCCGGTCCATGGTCTATAACATTGATGCGTGTGTTACCATTTTTTTGTACGACAGCAGAAATCATGACATTTCCACCTTTTGGAGAAAATTTGACTGCATTAGAAATAAGGTTAGTTAACACCTGCATGATCCTGTCAGGATCAACATAGATGGTTAATTCTTTATTAATTTCATTGCAAGATAGGGTTACATTAAATTGTGTGGCATAGGTTGTGTTGATCTCTATAGCCTGTTTAATCAGGGTTCTTAAATTGGTGTTTTTTGTTTTAAAGACCATTTTCCCAAGATTAATTTGATCGATATCAAGAATGTCATTGATAAGTCGAATCAGTCTCTCACAATTATTATAAGCAATTTTTATTAGGGATTTGATTTTTTCAGGGACCTCTCCAACTCCTCCTCCATTGATTAATCCAAGGGCACCCTGAATGGAAGTCAGCGGAGTGCGCAGTTCATGGCTCACAGTGGAGACAAATTCGATTTTCATGCGTTCATTTTTTTTTCGTTCTGTGAGGTCGATGATTGTGGCTAGGATGAAAGAGCCTTCTAGAGTCTCTAATGGATTTAATCCGATTTCTACGGGGATTTCTTCTCCACTTTTTTTGAGAGCGAAAATCTCTCTACCTTCAGCCATGGATCGTATTGAGAGGTCATTAATATATTCCTGTGCTAATTGTGGATGACTTTTTCTGAGTCGTTTCGGAATAAGCATCTCAATTTTTTTGCCGATGAGTTCATCTCGATGGTAGCCAAAAAGTTTTTCTGTATGAAGGTTAACGAGGACAATCGTTCTTTCTATATCAACCATGATAATGGCATTGGGAGTGGATTCTATGACCATTAGAAGTTTTTCTTCAGCAGTTTTTTTGCGTTCGGAGATGTTAATGATTGAGGCTAAGATAAATAATCCTTCTACTGTTTCCATTGGATTTAATCCAATTTCGACCGGAACAATTTCTCCATTTTTCTTAAGGCCAAAAAGATCTCTCCCCATACCCATAGGGCGTGTTGTAGGTTTTTCAATATATTGTTTCATATATATAGGATGATGATCTCGATAGCGTTCGGGAATGAGCATATCCACTTTTTGTCCAATGAGCTCTTCTCTGGAATATCCAAAAAGTTCTTCTGTTTGACGGTTGACAAGGACAATAGTTCTTTCAGTATTAGCTAAGATGATTGCATTAGGAGCAGTTTCAATGATCATTTGGAGTTTATGTTCAGCAGTCTTTTCTTTGGTGATATCCCAATTTACTCCGATCATTTTTAAAGGATTGCCATCCTTATCTCTCATAACGACACCAATAGCGCGGATATAATGAACAGATTTATCCGGCCAGATGATTCGAAAAGACGAGTTAAATTTCCATTTTCCTGCGACTGCATTTTGCACTTCAAACTCAGCATTATCGATATCTTCAGGATGAACAGTTTTTCTCCAGAATTCATAGTTATGAGTAAATTGATTTGGATCCTGTCCAAAAATTTGGAACATTATATCATCCCACAGCAGTTTATTCGTTTTAATATCCCAGTCCCAAATACCTATTTTTGCCGATTCTGTAGCTAGTTTTAAGCGTTGAGAAATTTCATGAAATTCTATGTCGTTTTTCCGTAAATTTTCTTCAGCGATATTGCGAATGAAAAGTGCTCCCAACTCTTGTCCCAACCATACAAAAAAATTATGTAAAAGTGGATCGGTAAAAGCATTGTTTTGCTTTGAAAAAAACTCAAAAATACCAACAAACTGATTTTCATTGAGTAAGGGAAACCCAAAAACACTTCTTAAACCTGCGATATCAAAAAAAGGTGTTCTAGGGCAATTGAGAACTTCTTGAATGTTCTCTATGATGACTTCCCGTTTACTCAACCAAACACGCCCCGGCAATCCAACGCCGGGTTCAAGTGAAATTGAACGGGAAATTTTTATGAATTCATCTAAAGAAGGATCTTCTTTGTACCAGATATCATGACAAATTAAATGTTGTTTTCCCTGATCCTCTTTCCACAATATGCCTATGGACCATCCCAAAGAATCCAAAATTATTCGGACAACATCTCCTAGGCAATCGGATAATTTTGGTTTCTTAGTGATAATTCTGATAATTTCATATTCTAGTCTGATATACTTATTGGCTTTTATAGTTGGAGATAGATCTGAGGCTATACCCATAAAGCCTGTAATGACACCGTCAGGATTTTTTATTGCCGTCATAGAAAGTTGGACGGGGAAGCGAGATCCATTTTTGCCAATGTATGTCCATTCACGCTCGTCAACACCTGTGCGTCTGGTTTTGGCAACGAGTACTTCGAAATCCGGATTTATGTTATACCCCAATTCATTAGTGAGTTCTTTTGCTCGTTGCTCCATTTCATTCCGGTCGTGAATTATAACCGGAGTCTCTTTGCCAATTAATTCGCTTGCTTGATAGCCCAATAGTTTTTCAGCAGCAGCATTAAAACTTCTAATTATTCCATTTGGGTCTGTAGAGATGATGCTGTAATTTGCTCCATCAAGGATAGCTTGGCGTATATTTGTTGATGATAGTAAATCGGCAGTCATTTTTTCTGCTAATATGGCGGCTCGATGTTTTATTTCTCTAAATATGAACGTCAAAATACAAACAAGAATAGCGATGAACAATCCGACTAGTAAAATTATCCATATTATATGTATACCAAATAGTGTATCAAACGCTTCTTGAAATTGATTTGAGATGGGGTTATGAGTAATATATGCAATAAAGATTGTCGTTGCAACAATGATTAAAAAAATAATGATAGGCACAAAGAATGGTTGGTAATGTTTTATTTTTGCAATCATAAAAACTCTTTTCATTTTTCATGAATAGTTTGAATCATGTTCGGTATAATAACGATAAAAGAGAATACTCCACTTTTTTCTATTGTTCCTTGTATGTTCAAATTTAATTTATATAAATGCAAGATTAATAATTTTCCAATGCGTTTCGGTATATACCGAACATAACTCAAAAATTGGTTGTTGACTGCGTCGGCTTTGCGTCAAAATTTTTGTCTTCACTCGTGCCTTGCCAAAGGCAATGGTCACTCGCTCCAGACGAAAAATTTTGAGCAGCCTCCTTGTCAAAAAGCCAATTTTTGAATCACGTTCGGTATATACCGAACTCTTTGCGCACGATCTGTTTCTAACATGTTGAATCATAATATGTAGTGATTTATAGAAGTTGTCTAAATTACACTGTTCTATGTGTTTAGTTATTCTTGACTAGCTCAAATTCAAAAAATCAGTTAAACCTAGAGCAGGAGAAGGATCAATTCTTTGTCGTGTGAGTCCTGTATGTCTTGTGAGTCTTGGTCCTTTAAAGTATAAATTAAAGGTAAAAAAATGGATGAAGAGCAGAAACTCTTAGTGGAAGAGCTATTATCGAATGGAAAGAAGATCGATGGAATAGGGAAAAAGTTATTTTTTGGAATGTTTGCCTCGGAGTTGATATTTCCATATCCACAAATTCCTGAGGATGAGAAGCAGCTAATCAATGGATTTCTTTCGCGGGTTCAGCATTTTACCGATACGATGATTGATCCCGACGCTATCGATCGACATGCAAAGATACCCCCATCGGTTATTGAGGGGTTGGGTCAGCTAGGGGTGTTAGGACTCAGTGTGCCTAAAGAATTTGGCGGACTAGGGATGTCGCAATACGTCTATTGTAAAGCCGTAGAAATTATTGCCGGACGTTGTGGTGCAACAGCATTATTTATCAATGCCCATCAAAGTGTGGGACTGAAAGCACTGCTGCTTTTTGGCAGTAAAGAACAAAAAAAACGGTGGCTTGTTCCCCTTGCGCGCGGGGAGGAGCTTGCTGCATTTTCGTTGACGGAACCCAATGCCGGTTCTGATGCTGCCGGAATTGAAACGCGAGCCGTATTTGATCCCCAGAAAAATGTCTATCGCATTAATGGAAAGAAGCAATGGACAACGAATGGTGGGGTCGCGCATGTTTTGACGTTGATGGCGAAGATGAAGGTGGATACTCCGACAGGAAAGCAGGATAAAATCACAGCATTCTTAGTCACTCCGGACATGCCTGGATTCTTTGTTACTGCAGCATCGTTAGAGAAAGTGGGGATGAGAGGATCACAGACAGCGAATTTGGAATTTTGTGATCTGGAGGTCCCCGCGGAGAATATTTTGGGTCCTATTGGAGGAGGTTTACGGGTCTGTTTAACAGTCTTGGATTATGGGAGAACGACATTTGGAGCCATGTGTACCGGAGCAGCGAAATTTCTTGTTGCCAATGCCATTAAGCATGCTCAAACGAGATATCAGTTCAAAAAGCCATTGGCAGCCTTTGGATTAGTGAAAAAAAAGATTGCGCGCATGTCGGCACTTACGTATGCCATTGATGCGACCACATATTTGACCGCCGGATTGATTGATAAAGGACATACTGACATTATGTTGGAGTCTGCGATGCTGAAAGTTTTTGCAAGTGAATCATTGTGGACGATTGTATACGATACCATGCAGATATATGGGGGGAGGTCATTTTTCACAGATTATCCATTTGAGAGGATGATGCGCGATGCTCGCTTGAATACCATTGGGGAAGGCTCTAATGAAGTTATGTTAGCATTTATTGCCGCTATCGGCATGCGTGATGTTGGATTTGAGCTAAAAGGATTTGTCGATGCATTAAAACATCCTATCAAAGAAAAGCGTATTTTATGGGATTTTATGTGTCAGGGCTTGTCTAGAATGTGGTTGCCAAATATTAGGGTGAAGTCTCCAAAATTATCACATGAAGCCAAACAATTGGCGCAAGCAATTAATAAATTTGGAACATCTGTTGTGCGACTATTGAAACACTACCGCGAAAATATTGTTGATCAACAGCTAGAGCTAGAGCGTATTTCTAATGCCGCCATTTCTCTTTATACAATTTCTGCGGTAATTAGTAAACTTGATATGACACTTACAAATAAGTCACTTTTTGTTGTAGCACCTCAAGAAGTCGCCACAGGGAAATTCTATTGTAAAATGGCATTTAGATCTATAGAGCGGAATTTGAATTCACTATTTTCGAAAAATGATGAAGCTATTTGCCGATTATCAGATTTAATCACGGGACTCTCTATGGATGAAGAACAGGATAAATAATGAAAAAAAGCCCACTACGTACAATTACCAATGAATTGATGAAAGAAGCTGCTGCGATTGCAGATGAAAGCACAAGAGAAGGAAAAGAGAGGCAATTGCGACTTGGTCGCATGACCGCACGAGAAAGATTGGAGGCGCTTATCGATCCAAATTCCCATTTTTTTGAAATAGGAATATGGGCTGCCTGGCACATGTATCAAGAGTGGGGTGATTTACCGGCAGCCGGTGTCATCACAGGTATTGGTACAGTAGAAGGTAGAGCCTGCATGCTCATTATTAATGATGCCACCGTTAAAGCCGGTGCCATGTTCCCTCAGTCCGTGAAAAAAGTTTTACGTGCTCAACGCATTGCATTTGAATGTCGATTGCCGGTCATCTATTTGGTGGATTCATCCGGTGTTTTCTTGCCCTTGCAAGAGGATATATTTCCTGATGAAGATGACTTTGGGCGCATCTTCCGCAATAATGCCGTGATGTCGGCAGCGGGGATTCCACAATTCTCTGCAATTATGGGAAATTGTATTGCAGGCGGAGGTTATTTGCCTGTCTTATGTGATAAACTTCTTATGACAGAGGGAAGCGGATTATATCTGGCAGGTCCCGCGTTGGTAAAAGCGGCGATTGGACAGATTGTCGATGCCGAGGAGCTAGGCGGAGCGAAAATGCATGCAGAAATTAGTGGGACAGTAGATTTTTATGAGGGAGATGACAAAGCATGTTTAGAGCGCCTCAGATCTCTTGTAGGTTTTTTGCCTCCGGATGCATCTCTTGATGAGGAAATAACTAAAAAGTTAACGACCATTTCTGATGTGGAAGATATTTATCAGATAGTGAATCCTGAGAACCATTCCGGATATGATATTCACCGTCTTCTAGATTGTGTCATTGATCAAGGATCATTGCAGGAATATAAGTGTGATTATGGACGCTCAATATTCACAGGTTATGCCAAAATTAATGGGATTTCTATCGGTATTGTTGCGAATCAACGCATCCAAACGGTGACAGGAAGTGGCGAAATTGAAATTGGTGGGGTGATCTATGCTGAAGGTGCCGATAAAGCCGCGCGTTTTGTGATGGACTGCAATCAAATGCGCTTACCCTTAGTTTTTCTGCAAGATGTCATGGGATTTATGGTTGGACGTGAGGCTGAGCAATCGGGAATCATACGTTGTGGAGCAAAACTCGTGAATGCTGTAAGCAATTCCATTGTACCAAAAATTACGATTGTCGTTGGAAGTTCCTTTGGCGCCGGAAATTATGCCATGTGTGGTAAGGCATACGATCCAAACTTTATCCTTGCATGGCCGAATGCAAAATATGCTGTCATGGGTGCTGATACAGCAGCGGATACATTATTTGCCGTTCAGAAAAAAGCGGCGGAACGAAATGGTCATCCATGGGATCATAAGAAAGCACAAGTGATGCATGAAGAGATCCGTCAGCGTTATGAAACGCAGATGGATATTCGTTATGGTGCAGCAAGAGGGTGGGTCGATGCCATTATTGAGCCGCATCAAACTCGTGAAGTATTGGGGAATCTATTAGCTCTTGTTAAACGTTGTAGCTATGAAAGTAGAAGTTTCCATACAGGTGTTATTCAGGTATAAACGATGAAGAAAAACACACTTAAAATCGGCAATGCCCAAGCTTTTTGGGGGGATCAGGGGGAAGCGTCGGAAAGACTATTGCGTCAACAACCCGACCTTGATTATATAACTTTGGACTACCTCTCAGAGGTTTCACTGTCGATAATGGCTGTCCAACAGACTAAAGATCCGAATGCGGGCTATGCTCGCGATTTTGTCGATGTCATCAAGAGTTTAATTCCTCATTGGAAGCAAGGATCAAAAGTTAAAGTCATTACTAATGCCGGTGGACTTAATCCCAAAAATTGTGCTTTGGCATGTGCTGAAGTATTGCGTCAAGCCTCATGCTCAAATATACGCATCGGCGTTGTCTATGGCGATGATATTATCGATCAAATTAGAGAAAATCCTTCCAATGCGTTATTTAATAATCTTGAATCAAATGTGTCGATAACCTCAATTTTAGATAGGTTGATGACCGCTAATGCATATCTCGGTGCACAAAGTATTGTAGAAGCTTTACGTGAACATGTTGATATTGTCATTACGGGACGCGTTGCCGATCCAAGTCTAACTGTAGCTCCATGCATCTTCCACTTTGGATGGGCAAATGATGATTATGACAAAATTGCTCAGGCAACAGTTGCCGGACATTTGATTGAATGTGGCACTCAGGTGACCGGTGGAATCTCAACGCAGTGGCTCGATCTACCGTCGACAGATGCTATCGGATTCCCTTTTGTTGAAGTCTATGACAATGGTGATTTTATCATTACAAAGCCGGAAGGAACCGGTGGACTTGTTTCGTTAGAAACGGTGAAGGAACAGCTTTTGTATGAGATTGGCGATCCGGCTGCTTATTTAAGCCCTGACGTTACTTTATCAATGCTTTCGTTATCTGTTTCGCAAGTATGTAAAGATCGCATTTCAGTTAAAGGAGCAAAGGGGAAGGCGCCTCCAAAAACGTTAAAAGTGAGTGCTACCTATCGCGATGGATTTAAGGCTGAAGGAACTTTGGCGATATTTGGTCGTCACTGTCAAGAGAAGGCGCAACATTGTGGAAAAATCATTTTGGACAAAATGAAACAGGCAAATATGTCACCGGAACGAAGTCTGATTGAATGCCTTGGTTGTGGCGCTATTGTTCCGGGAGTTGTCCCTTTTGGTTACGTTGCATCTGAGCCTATAGAGTGTGTTTTGCGTGTTTGTGTTTCTGATCCGCGTAGTGATGTGTTGGAATATTTCTCAAAACAAATGGCTCCGATGGTCACCTCAGGACCACAAGGAGTAACTGGGTACACCACCGGTCGCCCACATATTCGGCAAATGTTTGGCTACTGGCCTTGTCTAATAGACAATTCATCTGTGACTCAAAATTTTGAAATCATTGAGGTGAAAAATGAAAAATAAAACAGTACCTCTCAGTACAATTGCCTATGCACGTAGTGGAGATAAAGGAACAAATTCAAATATTGGCGTTATCGCCTATACTCCGGAAGGATATGAGTTGATTGAAAAATATCTTGATGCTGATCGCGTAGCTCAATTTTTTAAACAGTTGGAACCGCGCGCGGTTAAACGTTACACCCTTCCAAATCTGTGGGCCCTAAATTTTGTTTTGGAGGGTGTCCTTGCCGGCGGTGGCAGTCAATCTTTGCGTACAGATGCTCAAGGAAAAGCTTTAGGACAGGCAATCCTTGAAATGCCGATAGAAATATAAGGATAAAAAATGGATGGGCGTAACTATAAATTTGTAGACGTAGTGTGTTCCGATGGTGCATTTGCCATCGTGACACTTAAGCGTGCTGATAAGCGCAATGCTTTAAATATTACGATCATGGAGGAGATATGCACGGCATTCGATGAGCTACAGCTCTCCGGTTGCCGTGTCGTGATCCTCAATGCAGAAGGTAGTGTTTTTTGTGCCGGTCTTGACCTTCATGAAGCTGCCAATCCTGATCTCATGGAAACTTCAGCGGCTCATATTGCACGACTCTTGACAACAGTTTTTACGACAACGATGGTGACGATTGCTGTGGTGCAGGGTGATGCTTTTGGTGGTGGTGCCGGTTTGGCACTTGCCTGTGATCTTGTGGTTATGGCTATGGATGCTCACATTGGATTTCCGGAGTCACGCTTAGGATTAGTTGCTGCTCAGGTTTCTACAATACTGATGCGACAGGTCAATATGCGTTATGTCCGGGAATTGCTTTTGACAGGTGAGCCTGTTGATGGAAAACGTTGTTTGGAAATGGGACTCATTAATCGATTGGTCAAGAGTCAAGAGTTGATGAATGAAGCGAATGGTTATGCTCATAAAATTTTATTGGGAGCTCCGGAAGCTGTTAGAAAGACAAAACGCATGATTTCTGAAGCGATGCCAAGAGATTTCGTTGTTGATCTACAACATGCCATGGTAATGCATCATGCTGCACGAGAATCAGAAGAAGCTAAAGAGGGTATTGCATCATTTTTAGCTAGAGCTAAATCGAAAAAATAATCTTATGATTAATGCTATTGAATTTCTAACAGATCAACAACGCCGAGATGTTCTCGATAAAATTTTTCAGCTTAAGTTGTTTTGGAAGACTCGCAAACCCATGTTTAAGACTTTGGGGGCAGCTCTTTACTTAGATGCCGCTCTTGATTTCAAAGCCTATCAAAGAAGTCTACGTATTAATAATTGCATGCTTCGTGAAAATTTTCCTTTTTTATATCCTTTGTTAAAAGATGTTTTAGCGAAGGAATTGAAAGGAGAGGTCGTGTATGAAAAAACTTTAGCTCTTCCGGGTTTTCACATCTTTAGTGCTCCTCAGAATGATATAGAAATTGCCTTACTTAATCAGAATCCTCCTTCAGTGCATTTCGATCTTCAATTTCTCAATGCCGAATGGCAAACTAAAAATATTAGTAAAGATCGATTGATCAGTTTTACAGCAGCTTTACAATTACCTGCTGCAGGTGGTGGTTTAAATTATTGGGATATCTTTTATGAAGATTACCAAAACCGTTCCATTGAAGAGCAAGAAATCCTATTTCAATCCAAAGAACGCCATTATTGCCCCTATCAAGAAGGAAAAATAGTCATCCATAATGGATTCAACTTACATCAAATTGCCGTGCCCGATACTTATCAAAAAGATGACCTAAGAATCACTCTACAAGGTCATGCCATCCGCTTCGACAACATATGGAAAATCTACTGGTAATTTTAAGTATACCGAACGTGATTCAAAAATTGGCTTTTTGACAAGGAGGCTGCTCAAAATTTTTCGTCTGGAGCGAGTGACCATTGCCTTTGGCAAGGCGCGAGTGAAGACAAAAATTTTGACGCAAAGCCGACGCAGTCAACAACCAATTTTTGAGTTATGTTCGGTATACTTATCTGCAAGGCGCCATTGTCATGCTACATGGTTTGGCACATTTATCTTGCTTATAGTAGTACTGGGTGACGTATTCACACTGCTTTTTGTAGCTGTATCTGGGGACGTATTCACAATGGCAGACGTAGTAGTATTGCGGCACATAACGACAGCATAATTCTTCGTAATATTCCGGTACTTCGCGGCAGTAAGTTTCTTCGTAATATTCTGGAACGTATATACAGTTGACTTGTACAGCAGGTTCATCGCAAATACTTTCTAAACAATATTCATATTCCTGTGCTTCTTCGCAGCCATCTTCGGAGATAGGTAATGGATAAGGGGATGAACAAATAGGTACCCATTCTTCATGATACTGGGGTACTAATTCTTCTACAAACGAGGGGACCATTCTACATTTTATTTCTGTATAATATTGAGGTACCATTTGAGTGCGTGTTTCATAATATTCTTCTTTAATATAACGGCAGCATTGTTCATATCTGTATTCAGGTATATATTCACATTCAGTAGTGTAGTAGTAGCAAGGGCGAAAGTGACAATGTAATTTGTACGAATCTCCACAAGGCATATCCGGAGGAGGCGGCGCGTAACGACAAGGATCACAAGGGCTTAATCCTGTTCCTGAATTATCATCGTTTATATCAGCGGGGGAAGAATAGGAGTAAGTTGTTGTGGAGGCGTAAGTAGGGGCCGGTGTAGCAGGAACTTCCGGACGTGTTGAATTGGTTGTTGGAGCAGGTAGTATTTTAGGATTTGCAAGCGGGCTATCGAGAGAAAATTTTTGTGTAGAAGTTGAGTCGTCGGTTGCGCCATAGCCAGATGGGACAAATAATAGGCAGCAACATAAGATGGCGTATAGGTTGATTTTTTTCATTATGATCTCCATAAAAACTTTATGACCTGCAATTTTAGTCCCAAAAATAGGGAATAAAGCCTTCTTACTATTTAACCTTTATTCATTTTTAAATAAATATTTATTTGCAGTTTTCCTCAAATTTTTCATAATTTGCACTATTTTTAAATCTTGTTTTAAGGATAATGAATCCATGGAGTTTTGAGTATGTCATTATCTAATATTCTAGTTGTCGGCGGTGCCGGCTTTATTGGTTCCCATATTGCGAAAATGTTGTCATTGAAAGGGTATCATCCTATTGTTTTTGATAATCTATCAACAGGACATCGCGATACAGTGAAAGAGGGGACTTTTATCTTAGGAGATCTTGCGCATCCAAACGATTTAGATCAGGTATTTAGTCGTCATAAAATTACTGCGGTGATGCATTTCGCTGCTTTAATAGATGTGGGTGAATCTGTGATTGACCCACTAAAATACTACATGCATAACGTTAGCTATACACTTAATCTTATTAACGCCATGCACAAGTATGATGTTAAAACGATGATTTTTTCTTCTTCAGCTGCAATTTTTGGCGATCCATCTCAACCTCATGTGGATGAAAATCATCCTTGTTTTCCTGTGAGTCCGTATGGTGAAACAAAATTGATGGTAGAAAAAATTCTTCATCGCTGTGATATAGCCTATGGCATTAAGTCGAGTTGTTTACGCTACTTCAATGCTGCAGGTGGTGATCCTGAGGGGATAATCAAAAATTTTAAAAAGAAAGAGCATAATCTCATTCCATTAATATTAAACAGCTTAAAGAATCCAGGTAAACCTTTAGTGATTTATGGTACCGACTATCCGACTTTTGATGGGACTTGTATACGTGACTATATCCATATAGAAGATTTAGGTTCTGCTCATATTCTGGCCATGGAAAAACTTCTCCGTGAAAGAACATCCACAAGCTATAATCTTGGCAATGAAAATGGTTTTAGTGTTAGACAAGTGATTAAAGCTGCCGAGGCTGTTACAGGCCTAAAGGTGAATGTGGTAGAGGGCGCCCGTCGTCCGGGTGACCCACATCAACTCGTTGCTTCCTCACAAAAAGCACAAAAAGAGCTGGGCTGGTCGCCACGTTACCCTTCACTTCAAGATATGATCACCCACGCTTGGCGTGCCCTTCATTAGGTAGAGTTGATTTTATTGAGCAGAGTCGATAGAATTGTAGAGAATCCTATAACCAATTGGTTTATAAAATGGCACAGTATCAGGTCCTTGCTCGAAAATATCGTCCGCAGACGTTCAATGAAGTTTTGGGACAAGAAGCCGTCGTTACGACACTAAAAAATGCTATTCGAATGTGCAGGCTTGCGCATGCTTACCTTTTTTGTGGCTCTCGAGGAACAGGGAAGACAACGCTTGCGCGTGTTTTTGCAAAGGCATTGAATTGTCAAAATCCAACACCGGAAGGAGAGCCCTGTAACGTTTGTTCTTCTTGTAAGGAAATCGGTTCCGGCAATTCCCTTGATATTCTTGAGATTGACGGTGCCTCGCACCGTGGTATTGATGATATCAGGCAGATAAATGATACTGTTGGGTATTCTTCCTCTTCAGGTAAGTATAAAATATTTATCATTGACGAAGTCCATATGCTTACAAAGGAGGCTTTTAATGCCCTGTTGAAGACGTTGGAAGAACCCCCGGCAAAAGTATTGTTTATTTTTGCAACAACAGAACCTCATAAGGTATTGCCAACAATATTAAGTCGATGCCAACGCTTTAATCTCAGTCGTATCCCTCTTGAGACTATTATGGCAAAGCTAAGGCGCATTGCTCAAGAACAGAATATTGAGATCGACGAGGAAGCCATCTATATGCTTGCACAGCGGGCTGATGGGGGATTGCGTGATGCGGAGTCTTTATTTGATCAAATCATCGCCTTCCATGAAGGGCGTATTACAACACAAATCGTTGGTGATGTTTTGGGGGTCATGCCCAAAGAGATTTTATTTCAGATGGATCAAGCCGGCAAAGAAGGGCGCCTTGACGTCGCTTTCGATATTGTCCAACAGATTTTTTCACAAGGAAAAGATATCATACAGTTTGTTGAAACGATGACAGAGCATTTCAGGACGCTATTATTGATCAAAATGGCAGGAACATCTGCCCCCTTTTTATCCCTTATTGAAGTGGATAAACCTCGCTACGAGGCATCAGCAAAGATATATACGCAAGAGCAGTGTTTGACGATCCTCGATTTATTGATAGAGGCGCAGAATCAAATACGTTTTCAATCTTCCGGAAGGATTGCACTCGAGGCTATTTTGCTGCGGGTGATGCGTACGCACCAACGTTTGCCTATAGGATTTTTGGTGAAGCGCTTGGCTGAGTTGGAGCAAGCTGTTCAGGGAACAAATAGTGTACAACCACCCGAGCAAATAGCGAATGTGGCGGCCATTGCACCTGTTGTGCAGAACAACATCCCACAGCCTGTTGTCACACCTCAACCGATTCCAAAGCCACCTGTCATTCAAGAGGTGAAGCCGGAAGTGCGTCCGGTAGGATCGATTACAGAAGATCCTTCGCCGACCGCTGAAGAACTTGGCATTAAGAAAAAGCCTCAAAAGAAGGCCACTGCAGTTGCTGTTTCAGAGCCTAATGTGCAAGTACAAAAAGTTGAACCTCCGACAAAAGTCGCTGACACACCGGCTTCGACAACAATAACACATAAACAAAGTCATTACGATACTCTTCTACATTTTGCTGCTGTAGAACTTGAAGGTACCGTCAAGAAAAAATAAGGAATATTTATGGGAACAGGATTTGCAAAAAAGAAAAAACAAGCAAAAATGTTGCAGGCGCAGCTCACTCAGATGCAAGATAAAATGCAACACACAGAGATTACAGGATCTGCCGGCAACGGACTCGTCACGCTCACGTTGAGTGGTGAATATGAATTGAAAAATATTTTCATTAAACCGGAATGTGTTGATCCGGAAGATGTTGATGGACTGCAAGATTTGATTAAAGCAGCATATAATGACGCCTCAAAGAAACTTCAAGCGCAATCGATGTCCGGCATGCCACAAATGCCCAGCGGACTAGCAGGTCTTGGAAATTGGGGGTAATAACCCTCCTCGATTTTTTTCTAATTTGGTGTGCGCGACCCGGCGCACATCAATACATAATAATTCATCAACAAATTGTCTCTATTATATACCGAACGTTCGGTATAACATGCGCTAAGCTACACCTGCATCTTTCATACTACTATTTACGTATTAATTAATTACGTAATTATGTATAATCAAGTAAAAGGAGTATACTATGCGACATCAAAATGTAACTTTTTCCATCCCTGAAAATTTGAAAGCAAGCTTACAAGCCCATGTTGGTAAGAGGGGGATGAGTCGTTTTATTTCTAGCGCCATTTTCAAAGCTTTAGAAGAAGAGGAGTCAAAAAGAGAGAAAGAGCTAGATGCTGCTTATGAAGCGGCAAACAAGGATTCTGATCGTCTAAATACAGTGAAAAGTTGGAATAAAATGGATGATGTCAGTGATCTGATTGATAAAGATGAAAATTGGGATTGGTTAAAAGAA
>Ga0206832_10114_pt1 | contig 21179 bp, 17 predicted proteins | sample Alteio_BWOrgCont_74_FD_152896 | JGI IMG/M metagenome (GOLD analysis project Ga0206832, IMG submission 152896) | Enriched cells from forest soil in Barre Woods Harvard Forest LTER site, Petersham, Massachusetts, United States -... | ecosystem: Environmental > Terrestrial > Soil > Temperate forest >... | reverse complement strand
GTGATTTTTTAGAGGGTAATTTGATTGTGGCATTTGCCGATACCCTGTTTAAAAGCGAATTTAAAATTGACCCCGCACAGGATGGGGTAATTTGGGTACAAAAGGTGGCCGACCCTTCGGCGTTTGGGGTGGTTAAATTGAACAAGGACAATGTGATAACTGATTTTGTAGAGAAGCCGAAGGATTTTATTTCGGACCTGGCAATTATTGGCATTTATTACTTTAAAGACGGCGTTTACCTGCGAAAGGAAATGCAGTATTTGATTGATAATGACATTAAGCAAAAGGGCGAATACTGGTTGACCGATGCCATGGAGCGCATGAAGACCCAGGGTGCTAAATTTTATAAAGGCGAGGTGATTGAATGGCTTGATTGCGGAAATAAAGACGCTACGGTACATACTAATCAGCGGGTGTTGGAGTTTATTAAGGAGGAGCCCTTAGTGAGTAAAAAGGCTGTTTTGGAGAATTCGGTGATAGTGCCGCCTTGTTTTATTGATGACGATGTGGTTATAAAAAATTCGGTGGTGGGGCCTTATGTTTCGGTGGGGGAAGGCACGGTTATTGAGAATTCTGTTATTCAAAACAGCATTGTTCAAACCAAAACCAATTTAAAAAATAAGTTAATCGGAAACTCTATGATTGGGAATAGTGTTAAACTTGAGGGAAGATTAGAGGATTTGAGCGTTGGTGATAATAATGTGCTGACGCAATAAAAGCCTTATAACTATTGTCCCGCGATTGGTATAATAGCCTGCCGCGGGACTCAAATTTTATACATGCGAAGCATTCAGAGTATTGTTTTTTTTAGTTTGATATTTCTCACCTCGTGCAAAACAGGCCAAAAGGCAGTTGCCGATTCAAGGACCGGTGATAAGAAGAAAGGCCAGGCAGTTGCTGCACTTGATAAGCAAACACAGGCCAAAGTAACCCGCCTGTTTTTTGATGCTGAAAAGGCAAAAGTGACCGAAGATTGGGATAATGCCAGCAAGAGCTACACTGATGTGTTGACTATAGACCCCAATAATGCCGATGCGCATTTTCAGTTAGGGCAAATTTTTATGACGCTTAAAAAACCGGTGCAGGCCGAAGCTGAAGCTGTAATTGCAGTTAAACTTGAACCGGGCAATAAATGGTACCTTGAACTACTTGCTACTGTTTATATGAACGAGGGCAAGGTTAAAGAGGCTACCGAAACATTTAAAAGCCTTGTAGACCGGTTTCCGGGCAATCCGGATTACTATCTGAACCTTGGGTTTTTGTATTCGAAAAGCAACCAGTTTGAAAATGCCATTAAGGTGTACGACCTGTTTCAGAAAAACTTTGGTATTGATGAAAGTGTGATAGAAGAGAAGAAGAACCTTTACCTGCGCCTTAACCGGTTTAATGATGCAGCAGCCGAAGTACATAAACTGGTGGATGCTTTCCCCGGAGAAACGGAGTTTATGTTGATGGAGGGGGATTTGTACCGCGCCAATAAGATGAAGGACAAGGCATCTGAAATTTATAAAAAGGTTTTAGCCATTGAACCGGATAATGCACGGGCATTGCTGGCTATGTCGGATTTGGGTTTGCAAAGCGGTAACGCACAGGAAAGCCAGGAGGATTTAAAAAAGATTTTCTCGAACCCGAAAGTTGATATTGATACCAAGGTGAAAATTTTGTATCCCTACCTGCAGCTTTGGGAAATAAAAAAAGACCACAAGCAAGATGCTTTTGAGTTAGCAGAAATACTAACTAAAACGCACCCTGACCAGGCTAAGGCATGGGCCATTAAGGGCGACCTGTATTACCTGGATAACCAAAACGATAAGGCGCTGGAATCGTACTTGCAGGCGCTTAGTTTAAATAAGGATGTTTTCCAGGTTTGGCAGCAGGTAATGATTATTTACAATACCAATAAGGATTGGGATAAGGTTGAAAAAACCTGTAAGGATGCTATGGAGCTTTTTCCTAACCAGGCATTTATTTACCTGTTTAAGGGGGGGGGCCGAGTTGCAAAAGAAAGAATATGAAAGCGCCATAAAGAGTTTTAGCAAGGGCGAAAAAATGAGTGCAGATAACGCAAAGCTACGCGCACAATTTTTAGCCAACATGGGCGATGCTTACCATAGCCTGAACAAAAACGATGAGAGTGATAGCAGTTACGACCGGTCGTTAAAGCTGGACCCTGAGAACGCTTTTGTGTTGAATAATTACAGCTATTATTTAAGCGAGCGTAAGGTTAATTTAGAGAAGGCGAAAGAGATGAGTGCCTATGCTAACAAGCTTGAGCCGGATAACACATCGTTTTTAGATACATATGCCTGGATATTGTTTCAGATGAGTGATTTTACCGGGGCTAAGGATTGGCAGGATAAGGCAATAAAAGCGGGTGGCGATAAAAGCGGAACTATACTTGAGCATTACGGCGATATTTTGTTTAAGCTTGGGCAAAAAGATAATGCCGTGGATTATTGGAAGAAGGCCAAGGAGCTGGGCACCGATTCGGGTACTATTGACCGTAAGATTGCTGAGGGGAAATATATTGAGCAATAATCCCTCCTCTGGCAAGAGGGGATACTTCGTAACCCATTTACGCATGGCTATTAGAATTTCCTTATTAATTTTTGCATTACAGTTTTTTGGAGCGAATAGCAGTTTTGGGCAGGCGATGCCTGATACTGCCCGAATGAGTTTTGATTCGTTGATGCATAAAATTTCGGATAATCAAACGGGGTATAAAAGTTTTTCGGGCAGGGCTAAGCTGGCATTTGATGATGGTAAAAGCGAACAGGATTTTCAGGCAAGTATGCGGATGAAAAAGGATAGCCTGGTGTGGATGAGTATTACGGGGCCTATGAATGTTGAGGGCGCACGGGTGCTGATATCGCCCGATACTTTTCAGTTAATGAATAAGGTTAATGGCGATTATGAGGGGCATGGTTTCAGCTATTTAAATAACTGGCTTTTGTTTCCGGTAAGCTTTGATATGCTGCAACAGATTATTGCAGGCGAGAAGCTGGATATACGCGAAAAGGCCTCGACGGCAGTTTACCAGGATAGCGCCTTTGTAATTTATTACGAAAGCGATAAGCTGTTAGAGAAAATTTGGGTGAACAGCTTAAACTACACTATTTCAAAAATTCTGTTGAAAGACAAGCTGCTTACCCAACAGATGCTGATTACCTTTGATAACTATAATTTAATAGAGGGTAAACCGTTTTCATACTACCGATATATTGAGGTAAACCGCGATGGGGTGGTGCTTAAACTGACCATTGATTTTACCAAAATAAGGCTGAATGAACCATTAACCTACCCTTTTGAGGTGAGTGAAAAATACAAGCGGCGCCACGAGCATTAAATGCGAAATGCATTTTCGCACGGAGATTAACAGCCGAGAAATGCAAACAGCATGTTAAATGAAGCATGAGGAGTTAACATCAGCTATTATCGGCATCTGTATTAAAGTGCATGAAATACTTGGACCCGGGCTGCTTGAGTCGGTATATGAAGAGGCGATTTGTTATGAATTGGATAAAGCGAGGCTGACACATAAACGACAGCAGGGTATTGTAGCGGTGTATGAGGGCGTTAAACTTGATGTGGGGTTTAGAGCAGATTTAATTGTGGAAAATAAAGTTATAGTTGAATTGAAATCTATTGAAGTAATAGCCCCGGTCCACGCAAAGACGTTGTTAACTTATATGCGCCTGACACATCTTGAAATTGGATTGCTCATAAACTTCAATGTAGCCCTTTTAAAGAATGGGATTACAAGATTGGTGGATGACGAGTGGCAGAAAATAAATAAAAGGAGTAATGCGGGAGAAGTCTGATCTGAACATAAACATCCCTTGCAGTATAGAGTGTATTTCTCGGCTGTTAAACTCCGTGCCTCCGTGCGAAATGACTTTTAGGAATATTAGTCAAGCCTGCATTAAATCTGCTGCGGTAATATTTCTCTTACTCTTTATCTTCTTTACTCCTCAGCAAGTCTCAGCGCAAAATACCAAGCAGAAGAAAGAGCAGTTGCAAAAGCAAATGCAAAAGCTACAGGATGAGATTAAAATGATTGAGGGAGTTATTAAAAACATTGATACCAAGAAGGAGAAGAACATGGGCGAAATCCTTTCGCTACAGGCTAAAATACGCTCGCGCGAAAAGCTGATTAAGAACATAAGCAACCAGGTAAATGATTTAGATGAAACCATTACCCAAACCGAGGGCGACATTGAAAACAAGCAGGCGCAGGTAGAAAAAATGAAGGCCGATTATGCCAGCATGCTGCGCAAAACATATCAAAACTTAAGCCTGCAAAACCAGGCGGCGTTTATTCTTTCGTCCAGTTCGTTTTATGATGCGTTGGTGCGGTATAACTACTTGCTAAAGGTAGCCCAGTACCGGCGCGAACAGGCGTTGGCCATTCAAAAAGCGATTGGTGAATTGCAGGAAAAGAAGGACGATTTGCAGCAGAGCAAGGATCAAAAAATGAACTTGCTGAAACAACAAACCGCCCAAAAAGGCAACCTGGAAAAAGAGAAGAAAGAGAAAGATGATGCTGTTGCAGCATTGCAGGAAAAAGAGAAGAAACTGCGCGCCTCGGCGGCAGAGAAGAACCGGGCAGCACAGCAGCTAAATCATAAAATACAAAGCATTATTGAGGAGGAAATTAAGCTGGCCAAGAAGAAAGCCGAGGAACAAGCCCGAAAGAATAATAAGAGCAATACCACGCAGGTATCGGTAAGCAAAAAGACGAACGAAACCATGCCGTTGACGCCTGCCGAGCAGGCTTTATCGAACGACTTTAACAGCAACAAGGGCAAGCTGCCATGGCCGGTTGAAAGAGGCCATATTGTGGGGCAGTTTGGCAAGCACCCGCACGCGGTTTTAAAGGGCGTGATGGTTGAAAATAACGGGGTGGATATAAAAACCGTTTCGGGGGCTGACGCCAGGGCGGTGTTTGGTGGTACGGTGGTAAGTGTTTTCTTTTTACCCACTACCCAAAACTGCGTGATAGTAAAGCATGGCGAGTATTTTACCGTGTATAGCAACATTGAAACAGTGGCCGTAAAAACCAACCAAACCATTGGCGTTAAACAAAGCCTTGGCACCCTACATACCGATAAAAATGAGGAGGTGACCAAGGTGCACCTGGAGATATGGAAGGGTAAAGATAAGATGGACCCTGAGTTGTGGTTGGCGGGGAATTAAATTCGGGGTTTACAATTGAACAGCCGGGATGCATTTAGCACGGAGGCACGGAGTTTAACAGCCGAGGAATACAGGGGAAATGGGATTATTGATTGTTGGAGATACGATGTATCGCATCTCTATGGTTTCTTCTTCACAACATGCTTTAGTAAAAACTGCTCTGCACTTAGGACTTCGATTTTTGAGAAGTAAAAATCGTTCCGGTCCTCGGTTACAATGCATTGGCATTTTGCATTTAATGCCGAATAATATTGGAGGCCGTCTTCAAAATCTTTAACTGATTTGTCGCTTGTTGCAGCTTTAACTACGACATGGTCGATAGACGTAATTTTTAGTTGCTGCGCTAAAAACCCTATTTTTTTTCGGGCCACGGCGGTACCGTTTTTCTTTTCGGCAAAATACCAGGCTATGGCAAGGCATAAAGGAGAGGTGTAAACTTCGAAGCCGGGGTCGTCGCTCAAACTTATAACGCGTGCGCATCGGGTAAAAAGAGGATACTCATTACACAAAACTGCTACGAGAATATTGGCGTCGAGAAAAATTTTCATTTAGCTTTTTTGCGGCTGTAGAATTCTTTTTTCAGGTCTTTATTTGAACGGGGCTTGCGCACATATTCTACCTCGCCCTCGCTTAGCATATTTACCCAGTTGCTTACCGGTAGTTCATCAATAGATTTATATGACGAAGAAGTAACCTTGCTTAATAGGAACTCAGTTAGCCTTGAGAGGCTAATATTATTATCCTCAGCATATTTTTTAGCCTTTTCAATAACCTGTTGATCAAAACTGAGGGTGATTTTGGCATCCATAATTTGATGTTTATACGACAAAGATAAAAAAGTTATACGACCAAACAAAAAAAGGAAATACATTTTGAACACGGCGCGAACAGCCGGGATACATTTCGCACGGAGTTTAATAGCCGAGGAATACAGGAGAAATGAATTAGGGGAATTGAAAAAAATGGCGTGAACACACTACCCTTAATATTTGCGCCGGAGCAAACTTTAGCTTATATTTGTTATATGAACCTGTCTTCAAAAAAGCTTGAACTACTTGATTGGCTAATGCATATTAACGACACGAAGTTGATAATGCAAATTGAGAAACTGAAGCAACAATTTCCTGCATCTTTAGAGGAGCAGCCAATGTTTGGGCGGTTGAAGGGAAAAATCAAAATAGCGCCTGATTTTGATGCCCCGCTAAGCGATTTCAAAGAATATATGGAATGAACTTATTGCTCGATACCCAGGCATTTCTTTGGTTTGAAAGCGGCGACTCTCGCCTTACAACCCTAGCCAGGCAAGCTATACAAGATCCGGCTAATACCAAATTTATCAGTTTAGCTACTTATTGGGAAATTGCGATTAAGGACTCGCTAGGAAAATTGGAATTACGTGTTTCGTTTGACGATTTGTTTGACCTGAAAGGTTATTCGCGCCTAGATATCATTGGCGAACATTTAAAGGTTTTGCGTACTTTACCTATGTTACACCGCGACCCTTTTGACCGATTATTAATAGCGCAAGCTCTTTCAGAAGGGTTTGATGTTGTTGGTTCCGATTCGCAATTTGATTTGTACGGAGTTAAGAAGATGTGGTAACCAATCTCTTTTGCCTCAAGACCTCCTTTATTTCAGTGCGAACCAATTCTATATCCTTTCCTTTACCCGTCGGACCGGACATTAATTCTTTTAGCTCTTCGGAAGTTGCTTTACGGCCTATGCCAAAGGCGAGGTCGTGCGCAGTAAGTTTTTTGTTGGCCATACTCCAAAGTTAATAAATCTCAAATTATAGAGAGCCGCGAAATGACAGGAAGCTCAAGGCTTTCTCATGGCTTCGAAAAACCAACCGGTGGCACGTTGGGGCCAAAGATGCTTTCGTTAGGGTCTAAAATATCCGAGACTATTTAGCGCGTCGGAATTTGCTTTTGGGATTTCTTTTACCGTGATATATCGCCTCAATATAAATCTCCTTCTCCTTTTCAATTACCTCGTATAAAATGATGTATGGAAAGGTTTTTACGGTTTTAACTCTGTATATTGAGTTTTCGATTCTTCCCCCGGCTGGGTGGGCCATTATCTCAGCAATGGAGTCGTCAATGGATTCAATAAACCGTTCACCTAATCCGGGTTGTCTGTCTTCATACCATTCGTAGGCATCTATATACTCACGGGTTGCCTCCGGATGAAAAACTATTTCATACTTCATGCCACCTTTTTCGATTGAACTTTCTTTCGGGCCATACTTTTAGTTTCCTCAAGGGTATATGTTTTTACCTTGCCCGATTTCATCTCGTTACTGCGTTTGTTAAGTTCGGCCATAAAATCTTTATCTTCAAAAGGGTTTATAGCGGCATTTATATCGCCCTCTAACATGGTATAAATGGCCTTTAGCTTCTTTTCTTCGGCTACCCTTACATAATCATAAAGCCGTTGCCTTACGGTATTAATATCCATAAAATTGCTTTGTTCGAAGATAAACAATTCAGAGCAAAATGTTACAGCACTATCAAAGGTGCTTTTTCATGGCTTCGAAAAACCAACCGGTGGCACGTTGGGGCCAAAGATGCTTTCGTTAGGGTCGAGCGGAAGCCATTCGGCTAACAACTCTTCAATTTTGCGGAGTTGTTCGGGGGCGAGGAGGCCGATGACATTCTGTTTGACTACGGTTTTATTGATTTGGATGTAGTTGTTTTGTGTATTGAAAATGGAGAGCGGGGTTGTGCCTTGCATTTTTTCTAAAAGGGTGAAATACATCCTGGCGGCTTTCATGTCGCTTTTTAGTACGGCCGCACTTAAAACTGAATCCATTACGCGCGGGGCCATCAAAAAATATTGGCGCATGTGCTCAACGTATACAGAGTTGTCATCTCCCTGTGCCAGGTGGTCTTGCACTGCTTTACGGCTAAGGCCGGTAATGGCAGCTATTTGCGTTTGGTTGGGTATGCGCCCCGTTTGCGAAAGCGACTGGGTGATGGCCTTTGAAATTTTAAGGTGATTGTTTTCCCACTGCAACTGTTTTGCAGGCAACCGGATGACCTGGCCCATGAGGCCCATTAGCCGGGTATGTTCACGGTCTACTTCTTCAATAGCCTCGTTCAGCATTTTAGTAAACTCGGCCTGCTCTTCTTGTTCAAGGGCGATCAATTCCTCGGCAATTCTGCCCTCGGTCATTAGCAGTGACACTAAATTTTGCTGTGTTGCAGATAATCCAGCCGTATTAAATCGTAAGGAGACTCTTTTTTCGCTACTCATATTAAATTTTTAAGCAAAGATTATCAGGCACTGCGCAATGTACTTGCGTAGCAGATAGATATTATGGTAGCACCCAATGCCATTGACAAAAGCGTTGTCAAGTTTCGACCCTCTGAGGTAGTATATCTTTTTCTATTGGCGATTTTTACAAAGCTGCGACCCCCTGTGGTTAAGAACCCCTTAAGCCAATGCTACAATGGTAGCACCTTGACATTAATGGTAGCACCCCTCACCAGTATAAATGATTCGTAATCAATGTGATATCTAAAAAAATATCCAATAATGGTAGCACTTTTAAAAAAATGCTACCCCAAAACCCGTTTTTTTAGTGCCAAATGTTTAGAGTTTGGCACCAAAACCTTTCGGGTCTATACTTCGCCAAAATGCCTAACAAGACCTGAAAGGTTTAATTACAGTAACCACTATATTGACATCTATCACCATTGTTAATCTTCCCAATTCATTGTCTTTTCCACATTTTAGCTTACTTTTGCACTATAAACCTTGAAGTCATGCACGCACAATATGCAAGTATTTTTCAGCCAGAGCATTTGCTACTGGTATTAGCCATAGTACTATTGTTTTTTGGTGGTAAGAAGATTCCGGAATTAATGCGCGGATTGGGTGAGGGTGTAAGAGAGTTTAATGCCGCTAAATCGAACATAAAGCAGGAGATTGAACAAGGCATGAAAGAGAAGGCTCCTACAACTAACATAGCCACGCCTACAGCCGAACCGGTAACCGAAAAAAAGGCTTAATAGTACCCGCAAAATAGCTATGAATTACCTGGTCAATTTTAAAGTAAATTGAGGTGGCAGAAGTGTCCTATAAAACCATACGACAAATTCAGGCTGACCTGAAAACCGGTGCACAAAGCTGCGAAAGCCTTGTTGCCACTTGCTTACAGCGCATAGAAGCGAACAAACACCTGAATGCTTTTTTAGAAGTTTTTACCGAAGATGCCTTAGCACGTGCCCGCCAGCTTGATAAAAAAGCCCAAAACGGCGAGGCTACCGGCAAACTGTTTGGCGCCGTAATTGCCATTAAGGATAATATCTGTTACAAAGGCCACAAGGTTTCGGCCGGTTCAAAAATATTAGAAGGGTTTACTTCACTCTATAGTTCGACCGTAGTTGAAAGGCTATTGGCCGAAGATGCCATTATTATTGGCCGCACTAACTGCGATGAGTTTGCCATGGGTTCGAGCAATGAAAACTCGGCTTATGGCAATGTGCTGAATGCTGCTGATAACAGCCGGGTGCCCGGTGGCTCATCGGGTGGTTCGGCGGTGGCGGTGCAGGCAGGTTTGTGCCAGGCATCGTTGGGGTCTGATACGGGTGGTTCTATCCGTCAGCCAGCTGCTTTTTGCGGGGTGCTGGGTTTAAAACCTACTTATGGCCGTGTTTCGCGCTATGGTTTAATTGCGTATGCTTCGTCGTTCGACCAGATTGGCCCATTTACCCATTCGGTGGAAGATGCTGCTTTGGTGATGGAGGTGATTTCGGGTAAAGACGGGTACGACTCTACCTCGTCTTCTCAAAAAGTAGATAGCTATTCATCTCATTTGGCTTTCGATAAGAAAGCTAAGATTGCCATTTTTCCTACTACCTTATCGGGTGCGGGTTTGCATAAGGAAGTGAAAGATGCTGTTGAAGGGTTGATTGAAGATTTAAAAAGCGAAGGCCACACCGTTGGCGAAATTGACTTTGCCTGGTTAGACCATTTGATTGCTACTTACTACGTGCTTTCAACAGCCGAGGCATCATCAAACCTTGCGCGGTTTGATGGGGTGCATTACGGATATCGCTCGAAGCAGGCCAGCGAAATGGAGACGGTATATAAAAAATCGCGCACCGAGGGTTTTGGTAAAGAGGTGAAGAACCGTATTATGCTGGGCACCTTTGTGTTGAGCTCGGGTTATTACGATGCGTATTATAGCCGTGCGCAAAAGGTGCGTAGAATACTGACTGAAAAAATAAGGGGCATTTTTAAGGAGTATGATTTTATTATTATGCCCACCAGCCCAACCGTAGCTTTTAAGTTTGGCGAAAAGACCGATAACCCGGTTGAGATGTATTTGGCAGATATTTATACGGTGTTGGCTAACCTAACCGGTATACCTGCTATTTCGTTGCCGTTGGCTGAGGATGCAAATGGCCTGCCCATTGGCGTACAGGTGCTAGCCGATAACTTTCAGGAGGCCCAATTGCTTGCATTTTCGGAAAAATTGATGCAGCTTGAGCACGCTAAATAGACACTCAACAAAACACTCTTAACAACTACCACCCATAAAACCCCTGCTTATAGCCCCTTTCTACCCTTAAATAATGAAAGAAATCTATTTTAGCGCAAAACAGTTTTTGTAGGGGATGATAGCGTACTTAAGCGGAAAAATTACATACAAAAGTCCAACCCATATTTTCCTGGAAACGGGGGGTATAGGGTATATGGTAAAAATCAGCCTGAACACTTTTGAGAAGATTCAGCACCTGGATAATTGCCGGCTGCAAACCTCGTTGATTGTTAAAAACGAAAATCAGTCGGTATCGGGCTTTGAACTATACGGCTTTTTTGAAGAGCAGGAAAAGGACCTTTTTGAGAAATTAATATCTGTTTCGGGGGTGGGCGCTTCTACTGCGCGGGTAATGTTATCATCTTTTAAACCCGACGAGATTAGAATGGCCATACTGGGTGAAAACGAGGCGCTTATACAAAGCATTAAGGGTATCGGGCCTAAATCAGCCAAAAGGATTATACTGGAATTGAAGGATAAAGTAGGCAAAATGAGCACCGAGGCGGTTTTGGTTTCAACACCAAACAATACAATGAAAGAGGAAGCGTTATCTGCACTCGTTGCCTTAGGGTTTAATAAGCAGGCCGCTGAAAAAGTAGTTGGAAGGCTACAGAGCAACGGAAACGCCAGCAATGTTGAGGGGCTGATTAAAGAAGCATTGAAGTTATTGTGATATAAAATATTTCGGTGAGGGCTCACGAATCTGTAACCGGAGTAGAGAAAAAAATTTGTACAACTTTTAGGTAAAGAGTGAAAGGGACAAGGAAAATATACGGTTGGCTAATGGCAGTTTCGTGCATGGGTGTGCTGTTTGCCGCCTATGCCGGTAGTAATAGCCTACCTACGTATCAATATGTTGCGCCCGAGCCGCCGGTGCCCCCCGCTGCCGCGGGCGATACCCCTGTAAAACTGAAGTACCCGATTGAAGACCGCCAGGGCGATTTTGTAAGCGATAAACAAACCAACCCTTTTTATTTGAAGGACCCGCCGGCTATGGTTGAAAACGTGGAGTACGACCCCACCACCGGCATGTACATAGTAACCGAAAAAGTGGGTGGCATTGATGTACGCCCGCCCATGTACATGAGCTACGACGATTACCTGAAATACACCGAGCAGCAGGATATGAAAAACTACTGGAAGGACCGCGCTAATGCGGTTAACCTGGTAGAAGAGAAAAGCCTGGTGCCACCGGTGCAAATTAAAAACCAGATACTAGACCGCTTATTTGGTGGCAGCAAAATTGAGATAAAACCACAAGGTAATGTAGAGATGACGCTGGGGGCTAATATTCAAAAAACGGCTAACCCGAATATACCCATCCGTAACCGCCAAACGGGTGGTTTCAATTTTGACATGAACATTAACATGAACGTGATTGGAAAGATTGGCGATAAGTTGCAGTTAGGTATTAAGTACAATACCCAATCGGGTTTTGCTTTTGATAACCAGGTAAAAATTGGTTACACCGGCGGTAAAGATGATATCATTAAATCTATTGAGGCGGGTAACGTAAACCTGCCGCTTCCAACCCGGTTAATTACCGGTAGCCAATCGTTGTTTGGTGTAAAAACAGTGTTTCAGTTTGGGCGCTTAACCTGGACCAGTGTTGTATCGCAACAGCAATCAAAAAAGCAAAGTATAACCTTACAAAACGGTGCGCAGCAACAAACCTTCTCCGTCAACTCGGACCAGTACGAGGAGAACAAGAACTTCTTCCTGAGCCAGTTTTTTTATAACCAGTACGATGAAGCGCTTGCCCACCTGCCTAAAATCAATTCGATTGTAAATATTACGCGTATTGAGGTTTGGGTAACCAACCGTACCAATGCAACTACCAACGTGCGCAACGTAGTAGGTATAGCAGATTTGGGTGAAGAGAAGCCTTATTCAAACCAAATTACTTCAACGGCGGCGGGTAATGGTTTGCCGCGCAACCAAGCGAATAATATTTATAGCAAGCTTACGTCTATACCCAGCAATCGTTTAGATGGTAACGTGGTGGCTGTATTGCAAGGCCCCGGTTATAATTTGCAACAGGGGCAGGACTTTGAAAAAACCTACGCCCGTAAGCTAAACCCTAACGAGTTTACTTTTAACCTACAGTTGGGTTATATATCGGTTAACTCTCAGCTAAACCCTAACGACATTTTGGCCGTGGCTTTTCAGTACGAGTATAACGGTGTGGTTTACCAGGTGGGTGAATTTGGAGATGAGGTACCACCCGATTCTAACTCAACATCAAAAGACCTTTACCTTAAATTGTTGAAGGGAACTGCGCCACGTACCAACCTGCCTATTTGGAACCTGATGATGAAAAACATCTACTCGTTGGGTGCATTTGGTATCAGCCCTCAAAATTTCTTTTTGGATATTTATTATAACGACCCGGGCGGTGGCTTAAAACGTTATATACCGCAAGGTTGCTTAAAGGGCAATCCGCTAATACATGTTTTAAACCTTGATAACCTCGATTTAAATAACGACCCTATACCCGATGGGTTATTCGACTTTGTGCCCGGGGTAGATATTTTACCGCAAAACGGAAAGCTTATCTTTCCGGTAAAGGAACCTTTTGGTAAAAACCTGTTAGCCGCCGCCGACCGGTGCGGAAGCCAGGCGGATTCGGTATTTGTTTTCCAGCAGTTGTATGACTCGACTAAGTACGAGGCGCAGCAGTTTCCGCAGTTTAACCGGTTTGTTATTAAGGGAACTTATAAGGGCACCAATGGTAGCCAGATTTCCCTGGGTGCAGGTAATATACCAAGGGGCTCGGTTACGGTTACAGCCGGTGGTATTAAATTAACCGAAGGACAGGATTACACTGTTGATTATAACCTGGGCCGGGTAACTATTACCAACCAATCTATACTAAACAGCCAGCAGCAGGTAAAAATAGATTTTGAAAACAACAACCAGTTTGCCACGCAGGTGCAGAGTATGTACGGCACCCGACTGGATTATAAGGTAAACGATAAGTTATTGATTGGCGGTACCTTAATAACGCTGGGCGAAAGGCCGTTTACCCAAAAAGTAAACATAGGCGATGAGCCAATACGCAACACGATTATGGGTACTGATGTAACCTATAAAACCAACCTGCCCTGGCTTACCAAGGCTATAAGTTATTTATACCCGACTAAAGAAATGTCGACACTATCGGCGTATGGCGAGTTTGCTTACTTAAAGCCCGGCCACTCAAAAGCGATTAACGACCCTAACCACGATGGACAGATTTATTTGGATGACTTTGAAGGAACCAGCTCGGGCTACGACCTGAAAACCCCACCAACTGCCTGGAAACTCGCGTCTACACCGCGCAACTCAATTGGAACAAGTGGAAGGGTTCAGTTTCCCGAGGCGGCGTTGGTGAGTAACGAAGCTTATGGTTATAACCGCGCATTAATGGCGTGGTACCGTATTGATAACTCGTTTTATACACAGCAAACCTGCCCGGTGGGTGTATGGAATAATACCAACCCCTCTACCAACAACGGTAGTAACTACATGCGCTTGATACCTTACACCGAAGTTTTCCCTAATGCCACACCGGGAACTTTAGATGTAAACCTATACCCGTTTGATATCGCTTATTGGCCTAACCAACGGGGGCCGTATAACTACGAATCGAAGTCAAGCCCGAGCCAATACTCGGCGGGTATATATCCTGATGGAACGCTGAAAAACCCTCAAAACAGGTGGGGCGGTATTATGCGCGCCATGGATAATACAGACTTTGTGGCTACCAATGTGGAGTACATTGAGTTTTGGATGATGGACCCGTTTATCTATAACACCTCGGCCACTGCGGGTGGGTATTTATACATTGACCTGGGTAATATTTCGGAAGATATTTTGCAGGATTCTCGCCAGGCTTTTGAAAACGGATTAGAAGCAGACACCACTACGATGGATAATACTTTTTGGGGTGTTGTGCCAAAACATGTGCCTTTGGTGAATGCGTTTGATAATGACCCCACCTTACGACCCATACAGGACGTTGGTTTGGATGGTATGAGTGATGCGGAAGAGCGCGTGCGTAAAGCCACTTTTCTTGCCAATGTTTCTTCAACCATTACCAACCCGGTTGAACTTGCCCGGTTGAATAATGACCCCAGCTCAGATAACTTTGTGTATTTCCAGGACCCAAGCCTGGTAAATGACCCCAACATTATAGATTGCTATAAACGCTATTCAATGACCGAGGGTAACTCGCCGGTTCAAACAAATAGCATAGCCACAACTGCAGGTACCAGCTTACCCGATAAAGAAGATATTAATAACGATAACACGATGAACGAAGACGAGGAGTATTTCCAATACGTCGTTCACTTGTTACCGGGCATGAACTCAACCAACAACCCGTACATCGTTACAGTTGAAGATCCTACAAACGACCCTAATATCGGGCAGGATGCAGCAGGTATAAAAGCACGCTGGTTACAGTTTAAAATACCTATTACGGGTTATACCAATAAAATTGGGCAAATAGGCGATTTTACCTCTATACAGTTTATGCGGATGTACCTGACCGGTTGGAGTGACAGTACCGTGTTGCGCTTTGCAACTTTACAGCTTACCCGTAACCAGTGGCGGACGTATAACCTGCCGTTAGATGATGGTTGCGATAATACAAGCCCGCACCCAAGCGCAGCCCAGTTTTTTAACGTAGGTGCAGTAGGTTTGGAAAATAACGGGACTAAAATTCCGGTTAACTACGTGCTGCCACCGGGTATAGCAAGGCAACAGGTTTTGGGCGCTCAAACCAACCAGTACATACAACAGGATGAGCAATCGTTAGACCTTACTGTTGGCGATTTGGCCGATTGCGACCGCAAGGCGGTATTTAAAAATATACCGTACGATTTCCGTAATTACAAAAGGCTTGAAATGTATGTGCATGCCAATCGGATAGAAAACGAACCGGTGGTGCGCGATAGTGAAGTAACAGCGTTTATACGTATAGGATCGGACTTTGTAGATAACTATTACGAGTACGAAGTGCCCCTGATTATTACTGCCGATGGTGCCTATAATAACGGCAGCACTACCGACCAAATGACTGTTTGGCCCGCCACCAACAGCATGGATATAACCTTGCAGGATTTTATTACCCTGAAAGAAAAGCGTAACGCTACCATGGGCTTTCCGCTCGATGCGCCGTTTACCTCAACCGATTCGAAAGGGAACCTGATTACCATTAAAGGTAACCCCGATATAGGCGGGGTAAAAACAATTATGCTAGGGGTGCATAACCCGCATAAAGGTACCAAATACGACCCCCTGCAAGGCAACCGCGACGATGGGCAGCCCAAGTTTGTTGAGGTTTGGTTTGATGAGTTGCGATTGAACGGATTTAACGAAACGGGAGGTGTTGCGGCCCTTAGTAACGTTAATATTAAAATGGCCGATTTGGGTACCATTGGCCTTGCCGGTAGCATGCACACGGCAGGCTTTGGGCAGGTTGACCAAACGCTTGACCAATTATCGAAGGATAATTTGTATAGCTATAATGTTACCACCGGTATAGAGGCCGGCAAATTTTTACCAAGTAACCTGGGTATCCGTATACCGTTTTACGCCAACTACACCCAATCATTAAGTACGCCGGAGTATGACCCGTACCAGTTTGACATTAAGAGTAAAGACCAGTTTAATATTATACGCAACATGTATGGTGCCGACTCGTTAAGAAAATACCAGCAGGAGGTAAGGACCATTAATACTACCAAGGGTTATAACTTTACCAATGTGCGTTTTGTGCCTAAAACAAAAGCCAAGCGGCCACATATTTACGACCCCGGCAACTTTAACTTTACGTGGTCGTACAACAACATTTCGTACAGCGATCCTTTTACCGCCCGAAACTCGATGGAAACATGGCTGGGTATTGTGGGCTGGAGCTTTGCGCCCCAATCAAAAGACCTGGCGCCGTTTAAAAAGCTTATTAAATCGAAATCGAAATGGCTTGACCTGGTTAGGGATTTTAGCTGGAACCCTTATCCATCAACTATGGCGGTAACCTCTAACTGGAACCGGACTTTGAACACGATTCAAATACGTAGCCTGGGCGATGTTGACTTTGCCATCCCCACAGAGTACTCGCGCAACTTTTTATGGACGCGTAACTACACGTTTAAATACAACCCTTTCAAATCGCTTAGTATAGATTATACCGCAAGCGACAGGGCCGTAATTGATGAGGTGCTGGGGACAGGTGTAACCGAAACCAAACAACAAATTTGGAACGAGGTATCGCAGGGCGGGCGTAATACCAACTATAACCAAAGCCTTGCTGTAAATTATAATTTGCCGTTTAGCAAATTACCGGCGCTCGATTTTATTACTGCCAACGTGGGCTACAATGCTACTTATAACTGGACTGCTTTACCGTTGCAGTTAAAAGGAGGCAGCGGGGCCGACTCTATGAACCTGGTGCAAAGTACATTGGGCAATATCATTAGCAATACCCAGGCCGACCATGCCAAGGTGGACTTTAACATGAAGAAGATTTATGATAAAAATCCTTTCCTTAAAACATACGACTCGCCAAACGCTAACCTGGGCGACAAAAAAGAAAACGATAAAAAGCGGGATGCCATTAAAAAAGCGCGCGAGAAAATAAAGCAGGAGATTGCCAAGCTTGAAGAGAAAGGCGAAAAACTAAAAGGCGATTTGCAAATTGTGAAGGATGATAAAACCATGGAGCCGGAAAAGCGAACGCCTGAAATTGCGCGCCTTAAAAAGGAAATAAAAGCCAATAAAAAAGCCATACGGGCCAAGCATAAAGAGTATAGAGAAAAGCAGTATCCGGCCGATCCGTTTATATCCATCATTATGCGTCCGTTACTATCGCTTAAAAAAGTAGGGGTAGATTATAAGGATAACTATGGCACCACGCTGCCCGGCTTTACCGGTTACTCGCGTATTTTAGGCAACGATTATACCAACGAGCACGGAGCAATTGCCCCCAATGCCCCCGGTTATGGTTACACTTTCGGTTTTCAACCGGGCGGCAACCTTCTTACCGGGGTAAACCCAGCGGTAAGAACAGCATGGCTTGACCAGGCGGCACGGCGCGGCTGGATAAGCAGCGATACGCTACTTAACCAACAGTTTACGCAAAACCATAGTAACCGGGTAGATGCTACCGCCAGTTTTGAACCATGGACGGATGTTAAGATTGACCTCACCCTTTTCAGGCAGTTTAGCGATAACTATTCGGAGTTCTTTAAATACATTGACACCACCATTAACGGCGTTACCACCGGTAGCTACCAACACCTTAACCCGGTTGATGCGGGCACGTACAGTATTTCGTACCTGCCTATTAAAACCCTGTTTAATTATGTGTCGTCAACCGGTTACTCAACCATCTATAACAATTTTATAAGCGACCGCCAGATTATCTCGCAACGCCTGGGCTTGCGAAACCCTAACAGCAATCCAAACCTGCCGTACTATAACCCAAGCACCGCACTTTACCAGCGGCCATATACCGATGGATACGGGCCTTTATCGCAGGATGTATTGATACCTGCATTTTTAGCCGCCTATCAAAAAGCAGATCCTAATAAAATTTCGCTGAATCCTTTCAACACTATACCTATGCCTAACTGGCGTATTTCGTATAACGGTATAAGCAAGTTTAAGTGGGCGCAAAAGTATTTTACCAACTTTACTATTACCAGCGGTTACGCTTCTACCCTAATGGTGAGTAGTTATTCTACCAACCTGCTATACGGCGGCAATGGCAGTGCCACCGGTGCAAAAACCAAAGATTCAATCAGCGGCAACTTCTTCTCGCTTTATAATATGCCAAGCATTACCATCAACGAGGCCCTTTCGCCTTTGATAGGGATTGATGTTACCATGAAGAATAACGTGACGGCCAAATTTGATTTTAAGATGAGCCGTACGCTTACCATGACCTTTGCGGATTTCCAGATGGTGCAGATAAACTCTAAATCGTTTACCATTGGCGCGGGCTATAAAATAAAGGGCCTTAAACTTCCGTTTAAGCTGCCTAACGGTAAAAAAATACGATTGGATAATGACCTTACCTTCAGGTTTGACTTTAGCTACAGGGATGATATTACTGTGAACAACCTGATTGACCAGGGGCCACCCCAAATTACACAGGGGGCAACAACCATTACCATACAGCCATCGGTTGATTACATTGTAAGCAAGCGGTTAACTGTGCGTTTGTTTTATGACGAAACCAAAACCATACCTAAAATTTCATCTTCCTATCCAACAACCAATATTAAAAGCGGTTTAACGCTCAGGTTCTCGCTGGCCCAGTAATTTGAGATACTTTTAGGCACAAAGAAGCCCGTATAGAAACAATATTGAGTGGTTGCTGACGTTTATTGGTGGTTTTAATATTTTAGCAGTATGAGGTACAATTTAGGGCGGCAAATTTTTCTTTTTGGTTTAGTGCTGCTGATTGAAAATTCGTTTTCGCAGGTGCGCACGCTGGGTACCTGGAAAATGTTTTTGCCTTACGTCAACTCCTATGGGGTGTGCGATGCGGGCGACAGGGTATATGATGCCGCCTCGAAAAGCATTTTTTCGTACGAAAAAAGCACCGGCGTTATACAAACTTATGACGAGGCAAGCGGCTTAAGCGATATTGGTGTAAGCAGCATAAGTTACGACCCCACCACTAAATTTTTGGCTATTGCCTATAACAACAGCAACCTAGATTTTATTTATAACGGTACGGATATTTACAATATAAACGACATTAAAAAACAGGCTACTACCGGTGCCGTTGCTATTTATTCTATTTCGTTTTTAAATGGCAACGCTTATGTATCGTCCGACCTTGGTATTTCGGTGGTTGACCTTACCAAAATACAGATTTCGAGCACCTATGTTATTGGGGCGAACGGGAACCAGTTAAGCGTTTACGCAACAACATTCGACAGTGCAAATATTTATGCCGCTACACCGGTGGGGGTAAAATATGCATCGCGCACGGCGGCCAACCTGCAGGATTTTAATTCGTGGTTATCATTTGGGCCTGCACAAAACCTGCCTGCAAAAAGGGCCACCTTTATCCAGGCATTTAATAATAAGGTGTATGCGGTTATCCCCTCGGGAAACGGCAGCGATACGCTTTACCAATACAATGGCAGTAACTGGTCGCCGGTATTTTTTGCCGTGGCCGATACCTTTACCAGCCTTAAACTGACCGATGGCAGCCTGTACTTTACTACCTGGGATAGCCCCTCGGGATCGAAAGGATATTTGGGGAAAATAGATGCGTCGGGCACTTTAACTTACAACCAAACACAAAGCCATTTCAGGCCGGTGGGTTGGTTTGAAAGCGATAATGTTTCGTGGGAGGCAGATTTTTATAATGGCCTGTTTAAGCACAGCGGCAGTAACTACGATAACATAGTGCCATCGGGGCCGCAAAGTGCCAGCGCTTTTGAGCTGAATAGCAAAAACGGCGCTTTGGATGTGGCACCGGGCGGAGTTGATGATTCATGGGCAGGCACCGGCAATATTGATGGCATTTTTATTTATAAAAACGGAACATGGCGTTGCAGAAACCAGTTCTCGGATGCGGTGCTAAGCAATATATACGACATACTGTGCACTGCATCGGTGCCCTCAACCGGCAAAACTTATTTCGGCTCTTTAGAGTCGGGTTTGATTGAACAGGATGATAACAGCGGAAACCTGACGTTATATAACAGCACATCGGCCGGCTTGCTTGAAAGTGCCATAGGCATAGGCAGAACCGAGGTAACCTGCCTGTATGCAGATTCGAGTAATAACCTTTGGATTGGCAATGGTGGCGCACCCTCACTGATTAAAGTGATAAGGCCAGATGGAACATGGCGTAAGTTTACTGTGCCATATAATATTTCGTTGCTGAAAAGAATGACGGTTGACCAGCAAGGCCAGCTGTGGGCTACCACCCGCCAAAACGATGGCGTACTGGTGTTTAATTACGGTGCCGATATGGATAACACCAGCGATGACCAATATAAATTATTGCAAAGCGGTACCGGTGCCGGTGGTTTGCCCAGCAATAATGTTTTTTGTATTGCTACCGACCATTCGGGTAATGTTTGGGTAGGTACCGATGCAGGTATAGGTGTGTTTTATTGCCCCGGCAATGTTTTTAACGGCGGCTGCGATGCCACGCGCATAAAAGTTACCCTGAATGGTTACGTAGGTTACCTGTTTGGTATGCAAACCGTACGCGCCCTGGCCGTAGATGCAGCCAATAGAATTTGGGTGGGCACTACCGAGGGCTTATGGTTGATTTCGAACGATGGGCAAACTACGTATCAAAACTTTACAACGGCCAATAGCCCGCTGCCTAATAACCAGATATCGGATATTTCGATAGATGATGCCACCGGTGAGGTTTTTATTGCCACCAACGGTGGACTGGTAAGTTACCAGGGCG
>Ga0206832_10110_pt2 | contig 21229 bp, 24 predicted proteins | sample Alteio_BWOrgCont_74_FD_152896 | JGI IMG/M metagenome (GOLD analysis project Ga0206832, IMG submission 152896) | Enriched cells from forest soil in Barre Woods Harvard Forest LTER site, Petersham, Massachusetts, United States -... | ecosystem: Environmental > Terrestrial > Soil > Temperate forest >... | reverse complement strand
AAGAATTGCGGGGATCGTAGTATTCCTCGCGATTGCCGCGCAATCCGGCATCGTCGAAAAGGGTGCGATTCAGCGCGGCGATGGTCTGGGCCGCGTCGCCAACCTCGGAGATTCGAGCCTCCGCCATGTGTGCGAGTTCATCGATGCGGGCAACGTAAGATTCGATATCGAGATTGGGATATTCGGTCAGGGCGATGGTCAAGGCGGCGCGAACGAGATCGATATCCTCGTCCCCGACCTGGGGGCCAACTAGGGCGGCGAATGCTTCCGCAATCGCTGTCTGGCCACGGCTACCCATGTGTTTATGCTAGCAGAATACGGCGGGAATATCGCCGAAAACTCCTGGCTCGTGCTCCCAAGTACAGTGATGGATCTGGGTTCTTCGCGCGGTCGGCGAAAAGCAGATTCCCCGTCGCTTCGCTCCGCGGAATGACAAGAATTGAGAGCGCATGGCAAACAGCGCGATCCGTCGTCACCGGAACAGGTTCTTAGCGATGAACAAAACGTTCGCTGGGCGCTCGGCGAGCCGCCGCATCAGGTAGGGGTACCATTCGGTTCCGAACGGAATGTAAACACGCATTCGCCAGCCGTCGCGTACCAGGCTCTGCTGCAGATCACGGCGGATGCCGTGCAGCATCTGAAACTCAAATGCGTCGCGGGAAATTCTTTCTTTGGTGGCAAAGGCTTTTGCCTGATTGATGATGTTTTCGTCGTGCGTGGCCAGCCCGTGATAGACCTTGCTCTTCAGCAGGATCTTCATCAGCTTGACGTAGTTGGCGTCAACTTCTGACTTTGGTTGAAAGGCAATCTCCGCTGGTTCTTTGTAGGCGCCTTTACACAGGCGAATGCGGATTCCTTCTGCCAACAATTTCTCGACATCGCTCTCCGAGCGCCGCATGTAAGACTGAATAACCGCGCCCACGCATCCCTGATTACCGGGCGCGCGATGCAGTTCATGGACGAAATCGAGCGTGCGCTGCGTGTAGGGCGAACCTTCCATGTCGACGCGGACAAAATTGCACGGGCTCATTGCCACGGCCTTTGACACGAGACCGGTCACCAAGTCACGCGCCAGTTGCTCATCCACGTCGAGACCCATGTGAGTGAGCTTCAAGCTGATGTTGGCATTTAGCTTTTGTTCTGCGATGTCGTCCAGCAATTGGTGATAGAGCTGAGCGCTGGCTCGGGCTTCGTCGACGTTGCTGACGTTTTCGCCGAGATTGTCGATGGAGACGGTCGGGCCAGACTCATTGATGGCGCGCGTGGCGCGAAGCACGTCCTCGACCTGAGTGCCGGCCACAAAGCGGCTGGAGATTTTCTGCCCAATGGAAGAGCGCTCGGCGACGGCGCGCAGCCAGTGGCTCTCCGACAGAGAAATGAAGAGAGCCCTCAGCACCGGACGCCTGCGCAGGTAGAGAAGATGGAGATATAACTACCTTGCACGTGCATGAAGATCACAGGAATTTGTATCACAAGTGGGGTGAGCTCCGGCTTGACCGAGAGTAGATAGCCTCTCGGCTTCAAAACTTCTCCGGCTTTTGCGATGGCTTGTCTGCCCTCAGCCAGCAGTCCCAATGGACTCGCCTGCCGTCTTTGTCGGTGACGGCAGTGGCCTGCTCAACAAAAGTGATGACATTGCTGCAAATCGCACATAACACAACCGGCAAGTCCGAAGGGTAAATTCCCATAAACAGTCCAGATTGTGTGCCCATCAGTTTGCGTGGTGGCCAACTGCTCGCTAGGTCAGAAAAACCTCATCGACGTAGCACCAGCGCCAGTTCTCTCCCGGCTCGAAAGACTGCATGACCGGGTGCTTAGTCTGGTGAAAGTGCTTGGTGGCGTGCTTGTTCTTGGATGAGTCGCAACAGCCGACGTGACCGCAGATGAGGCATTCCCTCAGGTGGACCCAGGTGTCGCCCATCTCGAGGCACTGCTTGCAGCCTTTGCCGCTGGGCTTGACCTGACGAATCTCTTTTACGTGCGGACAAGTTGTCTGTTCGTCGGGCATCTCATCTCCAGAATAATTTCCGCCCAGCCCCGCACGGGCGAGACCGCCGGCGCTCACATTTATTCTTCCAGAAACTTCTCGACTTCCAATGCGGCCATGCATCCCGAGCCAGCGGCTGTAATCGCCTGACGATAGCGCCGGTCCTGCACATCGCCGCAGGCATAGACTCCGTGCATCCGAGTGAAGACATAATCTCTCGTTTTCAGGTAGCCGTCTTGATCCATCTCGAGTTGCCCATCAAATATCTTGGTATTGGGGATATGGCCTATGCCCAGGAACATCGCACTGGTGGGGAAATCCCAGACCTTACCAGTCTTGAGATTCCGCAGCGTCAGGCTGGTGACCTCTTTCTTGTGAATGTCGTTTACGTCTTCGACGACCGTATCCAGCAGGAACGCAATTTTCTCATTCTTCTGGGCTCGCTCCAGCATGATCTTCGAGGCGCGGAAATGTTCGCGGCGATGGATGACCGTGACTTTTGTTGCGAAGCGAGACAGGAAAATCGCTTCTTCCATGGCCGAATCGCCACCCCCTATCACTGTGATTTCCTTGCCTGAGAAGAAGAAGCCATCGCACGTGGCACAGGAAGAAACGCCGTGTCCGATCAACTGCTGCTCGTGAGGCAATCCCAGCCAGCGCGCCGAAGCGCCACTCGCGACGATAAGCGTGCGGGTATGAATCACTTCGTGACTAATGTGGACCTTGAACGGATTCTCGCTGAGATCGACGCTGGTTACGTGGCCGTGTTTATATTCTGCTCCGAAGCGCGACGCCTGCTTGCGCATGTTCTCGATCAACTCCGGGCCCTGTATGCCTTCGGGAAAGCCGGGAAAGTTCTCGACCAGCGTGGTTAGCGAGAGCTGCCCGCCTGGTTCGTGGCCTTCGAGCACCAGCGGTTTCAGGTTCGCCCGCGCGGTGTAAAGCGCTGCTGTGTGCCCGGCGCAGCCGGAGCCAATGATGACGACGTTGCGGATATTGTCCATAAAGTAACTAGTTAGATTACGGATTTCAGATTTCGGTTCAGCACGCGAATTTGGTCACTCGTTTTGCGGCGTGGACTTGCCTGGCACAGTCTTTTTTGCCCCGTCCTTCGCTGTGGGCTTGGTTTTGCTCGCTTCCAGACTGCTGACCCGCGTCAACTCTGCGGGCACCGTGGTCCGCGCAGCCAGAAGATTGCGATAGTTGGTCACGATTGCTGTCGCGCTCTGAAACAGCGGCTCATAGGCGCTTTGATCCGGCGCAGGACTTCCTTCCGTTCCAGCACAACGGCCCAGCACAACTGACGATTTACCGAAGCGCTCCAGCTTGATGCGGCTGGCGGGCGTGCTCGTAGAAAGCATATTCGCGGCCGTGGTCACAGCGGATGCGTTGTCTTCAATGGCAACCTGCATCAAGTCCTTGGGATCGCGCACGTGGAAGATCAGAGTCTCAACCATATTTTTCGGGTCGCGACTAAACGAGTACTGGACCGTTGAAAAGAGAGCCTGCACGGAGAACTCGCGACGAATGCGCACCCAATCGGCGGTTCCAGAGTCAGACGAGAATTGCGCGCTCGCTCCCGCCTTCAGAAAATCAGGGCTTTGATCGAGTGTCGAGCGCCCGCGATCGACCTCAAAATCGGGGCTGAACAGGGGCTGCTTGGGAACCTTCGCCAGCGCGGAAGCGATCTCCTGCTGCTCTTCCGGCGAGGGCGAGCAGACATTCAACATGTTCAGCTTGACGGGTGGCTGGGCGGATTGTTGGGCGCTGGCCAGCAGCGTCAAGCCGACGCTAAACAAAATTACAAAGATGTTTCGGGGCACGACGGCATTCTAAATGAAGAACGTGAGAATCTTAAATCGTGAGGACGAAAGAGTCCTCAGGGAACGGAAAGGATGCTGGGTTCGATGTCCGGTATCAGGTTGCTGGATTCCTAACGAGATAGAATTACTGCATGGCAAACTTAACCTTGGTATATGGATTGCGGCTGCTGCCCTCCGAGGAAGTCGCGGAAGTTGGGGACGCAACCCTCAAGCTCAAGAATGGCCGTGAAGCCCACGTGACCATGCATGTGCTCGAAGGCAGCAAGGATGAGATTGAAAAACAGCTAAAGACCAGCCTGGAAGCGTTCTTCGATTTCTATCCAGAGATTTAGAGATCAGGCTGCTGGCTTTAGGCTTCAGGTCGTCGTTTCCCAAAGCTTGAAGCCCGAAGCCTGATCCCGTCTTCTCTTCTATAATTCGGTTCTACACCATGGCCTTGCCTTATCGGTATCTTCGGCTGCGGCTTCGCGAGGCAGGAATGCTGCCCACCAGCAAAGTGGCGCTGATCGCCTGGTATCTAGTCGGTCTGGACCTGCTGCTATTTCTGCTGCAGAAGGTGTTCGAGTTTTTTCATCTCGCTTACGGTGACAGTCTCGGCGGCTGGGTAAGCTTCCTGAGCTTTCTTGTCATCGTTCTTTTTTCGATTCTCGCGTTTCGCTGGATCAAAGCCAAGGCACTATGGCGGCTGCGCAACCGCCTCATCGTCACTTATGTGTTCATAGGATTCATCCCGCTTGTACTGCTGGTTGCGCTGACGCTCGGATCGTTCTATTTATTTGCCGGGCAGTTCGCCACCTTTATTGTTACGACAGGACTAAACTCCGAGTTGAGCAGTTTGTCCGCAGCCAACTCCACCATCGCTCGCCACCTTTCTTCCCAGATACAACGCGAACCGGCCGCTTGGGTGGCTTCGCTGGAAACCCTGCATCAGACCGACAAGCACTGGGCCAATCGCCAGATCTGTGTCTGGTTGAACCAGAAGATCGTTCTCAACAGTTCTCCGACAGAGATCGCGGCGCCCATATCTCCGCCGTATCTGAAAAATCCCTTCCGCGGCGTGGTACGCGATCACGACAAACTTTTCCTGCGCGTGCTCGAAACTGTGCCGCTGAAAGAAGGAAACCTCACCGTAATATCCAGCGAACCAGTTGACCAGTTGCTGCAGACCCTCGCCGCGAACCTGGGAGAAATCACTTTGTATGAGGGACTGACTCTCCACAAGGTAGACCGAACTGAACCAGGGCCAGCCCGGGGCACGCAAGTCCTCGCCGGAGACAACAAGAAGGTCGTGCTCGATACCAGCAAGGCGAAACTGACATTCAGTTCCGGCACCATTCCTCCCCCGACTCGCGCGCTGGATCGAGGCGTGCTGTTTGTCACTTCGGTCTCCGTAATGGATTGGGATGACGGGGAGACGGCCAATCCCATCGGCATCACCGTGCAGACCCGCATTTCAAAACTCTATGAGCGTTTGTTCTCTGCTCAGGGAGATTTTGCGCCCACGGTTGAATTCTTCCTGTTGTTCGCGGTGATCTTTTTCGCAATCATCGAACTGCTTGCGATATGGATTGGCACTCAGCTTACGCGCACGGTCACCGGCGCGGTGGCGCAACTCTACGAAGGCACTCAGCACGTCAACCGCGGCGATTTCAGCCACCGCATTCCGGTGAAGTCCAACGATCAGGTCGCGACTCTGGCGAACTCGTTTAACTCCATGACCGCTTCGCTGGAAAAGCTCATCGAAGAACAGAAGGACAAACAGCGCCTGGAGAACGAACTTGTGATCGCCCAGGAAGTCCAGGCACAGCTGTTTCCTCAGGAGAGCGTGCAACTCGCGTCGCTCGAAGTACACGGATTTTTCCGTCCCGCACGGACGGTCAGTGGCGACTACTATGATTTCTTAACTCTGGATTCGGATCGCTTGATTCTGGCCGTGGGCGACGTTAGCGGCAAAGGAATCTCCGCCGCCCTTCTGATGGCAACCATACACGCCGCGGTGCGCGCCCTCAGCTTGCAGGACGTTCCCGTCTTGCGCGAGCCCGCAGCCGTGGGCGGAGCGGCTAGGCCCGAAGTCATGCTCGCATCGGGATTCCGGGGCGTCGACATGTCTCCCGGCGCGTTGCTGTCCTTGCTCAATCATCAGCTCTACGAAAGCACGCCAGCCGAGAAGTACGCGACGCTGTTCCTCGGAATTTACAACGGCGTCGAGCGCAAGCTCACCTACAGCAACGGAGGTCACTTGCCGCCCATCATCATGAGCGAGGATGGCTCCATTCGCCGCCTGGAATGCGGCGGGACAGTGGTCGGACTGTTTGATCAACGAAGCTACAACGAAGCATCGGTCGAACTCTGCCGGGGTGAGATTTTCGTGGGCTACACTGACGGCGTAACCGAGCCGGAAAATGATTTTGGCGAGTTTGGCGAGGCACGGCTGATCGACTTGCTGCGTGAGAATCGCGACTTGCCGCTTACGCGCATCAGCGAAATCGTGACCGCCGCGGTGGACGACTGGATTGGCCCCAACGAGCAGCCCGACGACGTCACTCTCGTGCTGGCCCGGGCAAGATGATTGTGCGCTCTTGTCTCGGTTCGGTCTTGATGCGGCGCCCCCTAGCGATGGGCAAAGCTGTAGGCTACTCCGTATGCGGAATCGCCGCTGGCGTAGACCGGAAAAGCGCGCTCCAGTTTGTGGTGTCCGGTTCTGTGCAGCAAATAACTGATGCCAACCACCCCGGCCATTCTGCCTCCGAAGAAAACCAACTGGCCGGCAGTTCCGCGCTCGCACAGTGCCTTTGCCATGGGATCCAGTTCCCTTCCTCCGTCGCTCAAGTTATGGTGCGTTATGCCAAAGTCCACCGCTTCCAGGGTGGCGTGACTGGCAAAAAGCATCTTGTTGGCTCGGTCCCAAAAGCCGTGTGGGGATGAAGCCTCGGGCAAATCTTGAGCGGCGCTTGCACGGCAGATCAAGAGCATTACACACAGAAGAGAAAATTTCCCGGGCAGCCCCATGGCCCCAAGTTATGGGCCGAGAGAGAGCCTACCCAGATCACGTAGGTATGCGGAGGCATTTTCTGATTCAGAATCGGGAAACGGTGCCAAGGGATTTCCTTTTCCGGTTGAGTCTTTGGTACCTGGATAATTACGTTGACGGCCCACTTGCCTTCTACGATAATCGGCCCATCCGTTTCAACCTTCCCCAGGTCGTGGGCACATCCCTGTGTAACCGAGTTGAGTGTTGGAGGAGATAATGCTATCTGCAACGCCGAACCGCAGCGCCGTTCCTCGCCGCTCCGTGTTCTTTTTCCTTACTTTGTGCTTCCTCTTATTCGTCACGTGCGCTTCTATGTGGGCGGCGCAACCAGATCGAATCGTCGGCGCAATTAACAACAGCCAAACCGTAGTCCTGAAAGGCACTCTCCTTCCCAACGCTCAGCCGCAATATGATAAGGGTCCAATGGACCTCGCGATGAAATTGCCTTTCATCACGTTACTGATCCAACCGTCGGCTGAACAGCAGGCCGCGCTCAAGCAGCTATTGGCCGAACAACAGGATCCATCGTCGGCGAATTATCACAAGTGGTTGACGCCAGAGCAGTTTGGCCAGCGCTTTGGCTTGAGCAATGCCGACCTGGCGAAAATCACTCACTGGCTGCGTTCGCAGGGTTTCAACGTTGCTCAGGTTGCGCGCGGGCACGATTGGGTCGCCTTCAGCGGCACGGTCGCCCAAGTACAACGCGCGTTCCACACGGAGCTTCATCAGTACGATGTGGATGGCGAACAACTTTTCGCTAACGCCACGGACCCATCCATTCCCAAGGCCTTGGATGGAATCGTGGCAGGTTTTCGTGGCTTGAACAATTTCCATTTGAAGCCAATGAACGTAAAGAAGTCTGAATCCCTTAAGGTCAGCCCCGACTATTTCAGTGGCGGCGGCAATTTCTTGGCCCCCGGCGATATCGCCACGATCTACGACATCGGCCCACTGTACACCGCTGGGATCGATGGTGCGGGCATGAGCATCGCGATTATGGGGCAAACTGACATTTACACGGCGGACATTGCTCAGTTCCGTGCGGGCTTTGGTTTGCCGGCGAATGTCCCCCAACAGATTCTTGCCACCGGTTGTACCGACCCCGGCGTTACGGGCGATCTGACGGAGGCGGATATCGACCTTGAATGGTCGGGGGCGGTCGCGCGCAACGCCACCATTATTTTCGTCAAATGCGACACGAACGCAGGCGGCGTATTCACCTCGGCCCAGTATGCCATCGACAATGACGTGGCCCCAGTTATCAGCATAAGCTACGGCGGTTGCGAGTCCGCGAATGGGCAAAATAACGCTCTTGCACTTCAAACCCTGGTGCAAAAGGGCAATTTGGAGGGCATAACCTTTGTTGCATCGTCTGGAGATAGCGGGGCGGCTGGATGTGACTCTTCCGGAAACACGACTGCAACCCAGGGCCTTGCGGTAAATATTCCAGCCAGTGTTCCGGAGGTGACTGCAGTAGGCGGTACGGAATTCAACGAAGGGAGCGGGACCTATTGGGGCACTATCAACGGTTCCACCGGCGGCTCCGCGCTCTCCTACATTCCTGAGCTGGCGTGGGATGACAATTCAACGGGTACCGGATTCGACACGCGTCTCGCTTCTACAGGAGGAGGAGTAAGCATATATTTCCCGAAACCGGCCGGCCAAACCGGCCCTGGCGTGCCCAACAATAACTCCCGCAACGTGCCGGATGTGTCCCTGTCCGCCTCAGCCGACCATGATGGTTACATCGTTTGCACAAATAATGGTTGCGCCGGCGGAATTCAAGGTGCCGGTATCTATGGTGGCACTTCGGTCGCGACCCCCATCTTTGCCGGTGTCGTAACCTTGCTCAACCAACAAATGAAGAACACGCCGCCCGCCGGATTAGGCAATATTAATCCTACCCTTTATCAGTTGGCGCAGAGTGTGCCCACGGCTTTCCACGATGTGCCGGCCGGCGACTACAACAACGGAGGCGCCTCAAACCCGAGCGGCAACACGGTTCCTTGCCAGGCGGGCACACCCAACTGTCCGGCAACCGCACCCTTGCAGTTCGGATACAAGACCACGGCTAACTACGACCAGGTGACCGGTCTGGGATCCGTCGACGCTAATGTCTTCGTGACCAATTGGACTTCGGCCGTCAAGAGGCCGACTACCACGTCCGTAACTCTGTCGCCTGTGTCTGTGAACGTGAAAGGAACCGGGCCGATAGCTGCAAAAGCCACGGTCGCGCCCACGACGGGAACCGGTACGCCGACGGGTTCGGTAAACTTCTTCGTAGACGGTAGCTCGACTGCTGCGGGCAGCGGGACATTGAGCAGCGGCTCTTTCACATTCAGCTACAATCCTTCTGCCCTCGCTGCTGGAAACCATTCGATCACTGCCACTTACGTGGGCGATTCCGACTTTGCTGGCTCGACTTCAACTTCCGCAACTTTGGGCGTGCAGGATTTCACAATCACGCCTAGTCCCGCGACCATAACCGTGACCGGTCCCGGAGGGAGCGGGACTACGACGCTGACCATCACTCCGCTCGGCGGCTTCAATGCGGCGTTGACCTATAGTTGCACCGGGTTGCCTTCAGAAGCGACTTGCACATTCACAGCGGCCTCGGCAAACAGCGAGACCCTCAGCATCACGACCACCGCGCCCTCGTCACGGTTGGACAGGTCGCCCTTTGGGCGCCACGGCGGTGTCTTTTATGCTGTACTGCTTCCCGGAGTTTTCGGGCTGCTGATCATAACGGGAAATCGCAAACGAGGATTGCGCGGTGCGCGTTTGTTAAGCCTCATTGCGGTGTTGGCGCTCTCCACGTTTTGGATGCCGGCTTGCGGCGGCGGCAGCAGTAAACCCAGTAATCCGGGAACGCCCGCGGGAACCAGCAGCGTGACAGTCACAGCCACGACCGGAGGCACATCGGCCCTCACGCATACCACAACCGTTTCGCTCACGGTGCAATAGAATAGCGGCGAGGGGTTGTCTTACCCCGACCGGGTGCTATTCGAAGTGTCGACCGAACTCGTCACGCTGCAGCATTTCCGCGATGTCCCCGAGGCCCTGCTGGCCAAGGGAAAGCTGGAGTCGGCTGGAATTGCCTGCGCCCTGGCCGATGGCAACCTGGTTCGCATGGACTGGCTGCTCTCGAACGCCATCGGCGGCATTCGCCTGCAGGTGCACGAACAGGATGCCGAGGCCGCTCGTGCCATTCTGGACGAACCGATCCCGCCGGAGTTCAACGAAGAAGAAGTTGGCGAGTCGTACGAGCAGCCGCGCTGCCCTCGCTGTTATTCGCTCGACATTGGATTCGAAAAAATCAATCGCTTCTGGACTTATGGTCTCTGGCTGCTTTTAACAATTCCGATTCCCGTACGCAAGAACAACTGGAAGTGCTACACCTGCGGCATCGAGTGGGTTGAGGAATAAAGATGACGACTCCACAGTTTGCAGAAAAGCTCTTCGCGTTAGAGTCTTGAAGGGAACGGCTTCCAACCGTGACGTTTTCGCCGATTCCTCTTAACAACTTGACCCGGTTAATCTCCTACGGGGTTGTGCCGATATCTAAGGAGTGACTGCCCCTACTTCTGCTCTGAACCCCGACCAAGGCAAACCAGCACCCAAACCTGGAACTCAGTTTGTCGCTCGCCAACCGATTCTCACCGTAGACGAGAAGGTTTTCGGCTACGAACTTCTGTTTCGCGATGGCGTGGAAGATTTCTTCCGCCACGACGACCCTGACCAAGCTTCGCGCAGCACATTGAACACTGCCATGCTGCTGGGCCTTGACGTTCTGTGCGATGGACGTAGAGCCTTTGTCAACTGCACGCGTGACATCCTGCTGAAGGATTACATCACTCTGTTGCCTTCCGAACAGGCCGTGGTCGAGGTTCTAGAGACGGTTCCGGCAGATGACTTGGTGGTGGCAGCCTGCCGCCGTCTCAAAGAATCCGGATACACAATCGCCCTGGACGACTTTGCGGTGAACGACCCGCGCGAAGCTCTCACCGATCTTGCCGACATTATCAAGGTAGATATCAGAGAGACCTCGGCGGCAGACGCGGCCGACATGGTCAAACGTTACGGGCCCTGGCGCTGCCGCATGCTGGCGGAAAAGGTGGAAACGCGCGAAGAGTTTCTTGCCACCAAGAAGGCCGGTTTTCTGTATTTCCAGGGATACTTTTTTCGCCGTCCGGAAATACTCACGGCGCATGAAATCCCCGCCAACCGGCTCACCTATCTGCGCATGCTGACGGCGGTTTCGCAGGCCGAGCTGGATGTACGCGAGATCGAGAATCTGGTCAAGAGCGAGGCGGCGCTGTGCTATCGCCTGCTGCGCTATTTGAACTCCGCCGCCTTTGGATTCGCCAACGAAATTCACTCCGTCCGCCACGCCCTGGCGATTTTGGGAGAGCGCGAAGTTCGCCGCTGGATCCGCTTGGTAGCCACCCTCGGCGCTGGTCAAGGCAAGACCAGCGAACTGGTGCTCTCTGCCATGGTTCGCGCCCGCTTTTGTGAACTGCTCTCGCCGAAAATCCCGCACGGGGACTCCGACTTGTTTTTGATGGGCCTGCTTTCATTGATGGATGCCATTCTCGAACTACCCATGTCCCAGGTGCTCGACAATATTCCCATCGATCAGGAAACCAAGGCCGTGCTGTCGGGCGGAGCCAGCCGCCTGCGGCTTTTCTATCAACTTATGCTGGCGCAAGAATCCGGAGAGTGGAAAACGGCATCCGATCTCACCAGTCAGCTTCATCTTACCGAGAGCGAAGTCGCGGAGTCCTACTGGCAAGCCATGCGGTGGGCGCGTGAGGTGAGTAGCGGAACTTAAGCGACGTTCGTCGTGAGCCAGTGTCGGACATGGTCCGGGAAGCAATGCAGTTACTTCTGTGCAAAATTACCGTTAGTTAGCACTTGCGCTCTAACCGCCGCGAGAGATACCATCAGAGTGTTCCTAAGCGGCCATGCTCCCTAGCTGGCCTCCCGCGCCCATTAGCTCCAGGCGCCTAGACGGACAAAGATCATTCACGGATGAACTCCAACCGCATTGGGTTTCCACGCACGCTCGGTGCATGTGCGCGAGGCGATGTACCACCCGGAGAGCGGTTGCATCAAGGCAGCAAAACAGAATCTTCTTTCTGAGACTGAAACGCAAGACTACACACGAGAAACAATATGAATGTTGGACCCGGAAATCCCTCCGGAGGCGGAGGGCAACGCAGACGGCGGCGGGGACGTCGCCCGTCGAATCGCGCAGGGAACCCCGGCGGTCGCGACCGCCAACAAGTTAGCGGTATTTACAGCGCTCCCATGGATCACAGCTATCGTGGTGCGCTCGGAGGAGACAAAGGGCCTCGCGGACGAGGCGGCCGTCCTGGCTTTGCTCCGTCTTACGCTCCGATGGAACCAGAGCCGCTGCCGCTTAACGAGGATGCCAATTCGCGCATCTTTGCATTCGTCGATGATCTGTTTTTCCAAGCCAAGATTCAGGAGACGGCGCGGAAGCTCAATGTCAAAGTCGAGTTCGTCAAAAACGAAAAAGACATGTTGGAGCGGATTAAACAGAATGGCGAGGAGAAGCCTTCGCTGGTCATTTTCGACATGAACAACGCGAATGCCAAGCCGTTGACTTTAATTCCCAAGCTCAAAAGCAAGCTGAAGAAGACTTCGATCATCGGATTTCTTTCGCACGTGCAGGGCGACTTGAAACAGAAAGCTCACGAAGTAGGATGCGACATGGTATTGCCGCGCTCGGCCTTCTCGCAGAACCTGCCCCAGTTGCTGCGCCGTCACGGCGCCCCAGAAGACGAAGCCGCCGCGGAGTGACTTGCGGGGATTGGCGCGAGCGTCTTCGCTCGTGCGACTCCGGATCCCGTCATCCTAGGCATGGAGCCCTTGGCAAGCAAGGGAGCGCCGACGAAGGATCGCTGCACCTTACAAACGCGGTAAAGCTACGACACATCAGACGCCTTGAGTCTTCGTCTCGCGCCGTGGCGAATCGTGAGCACCCACACCGTTTCTTGCCGCTCATCGATTTCGTATATAACCCGATAAACGTGAGGCTTTTTGCCGTAAAGCAGATGCCGCAGTTTCCGTCTTATCCTTCGAGCTTCCGGCGCGAGAGGCCAGCGTCGGGGATATCTGGCAAGCGCGTATACAGCTTCCTCTAACCCTTCGTACCACCGAGCGGCAGTTTGTGACTCGGCAGCGTTCTTTTCCACATAAAGGCTTTCAAGATCGCGGGCCGCGCGATTGGCAAACTCAATAAGATATGCCATGTTTGCGGCGGATCTCGTCGAATACTTCCTTGGCCGGACGGGTGCGCCCGTGAGCCACGTCATCAAGCCCCTGGCGGATGCCCTCTTCCGCATCGGCACGGGCGGCGATGTCCAGCAATCGCTGATAGGCTTCGGCGTCCTGCACGATGGCCGCAGCCTTCCCCTTCACTGTGAGCACTACGGGACGCTTACTTTTTCTTAACTGCTTGATGAAATCGCCCGAACGACGGCGGAAAGTCGTTAGCGATTGGATATCCTTGGTGATGTCAAGCATAGGCCAACACCCCTAAAGCACCTTTTTAGGTGCTCCACCATGATACATCTTCGAGCGGAGAAGATACCAAAGAAACGGCTGGACTACCGCCGCGGCTTCTCGGACCTATCCCGGAGGCCACTGCAAGCTTCGCCCGCCGAGCAGGTGTACGTGGAGATGAAAAACGGATTGCCCCGCACGCGGTCCGACGTTGAGCACGGTTCGATAGCCATCCTCGATGCTGCGCTGCCGCGCGATATTGGCGGCGGCGAGTTGGCAGCGGCCGATCAATTCGGCATCCTCTGCCGCCGCTTCCTTCAGTCCACGCACGTGCTTCTTGGGAACGACGAGCACGTGCGTCGGAGCCTGCGGATTAATATCGTCGAAGGCGTATGTGTGCTCGTCTTCGTAGACCTTTTTAGAGGGTATTTCCCCGCGAATGATGCGGCAGAACAGACAGTCGTTCATGACACCGTCCATAGTCGGAATCGGAGACACGCCGCGCTGTGCGCGGATGTCGCCGGGACGGGGAAGGCGCAGAGCTACTATATCCGATCACGTAGCGTTTTTGCAGTGCGGGCTCTGGTTCACGGCGACTCGATGCCGGGGTTCAATTCAGATTCGAATACGCTTCGCAGAGTTTCTCAGTCGAGCCTGACCAGAAAGATGGAGCCTTGCGGAGTCTGGGTTTTGCGTGCGACTTCTTCGGCAAGTTTGCGATCGTCATCTTGTACGCGGACTCGTACCCACCAATCGCCGATTGGGCTGCTGAAACATTGCACCTTCGCGGTTTGATAACGGTGGGACAGATGGTCGGCCAACTTGTCGGCCGAGTGTTCCTTCTCGAAAGCGCCGATCTGCACTGCCCATCGTCCGCCGGTTTCGAGGGAGGACGGAGCGCGCATGACTTCGATGCGGACCATCGCGACGCCTGGCTGTAAGACGTCCACTTTCTTGGCCGCGGCCTGCGAGAGATCCAGAACGCGGCCTTCCACGAAAGGTCCGCGATCGGTGATTCGCACCAGCGCCGAACGCCCGGTCTTCAGATTAGTTACGCGCACAATCGATCCCAACGGAAGCGTGCGATGCGCAGCGGTCATCGCGTTCATGTTGTAAATTTCGCCATTGGAACCGCGGCGCTTGTTATACGGGCCTCCATACCAACTGGCGAGACCGGTTTCCACCAGAATCGGTTTCGCATTTGTTGGAACGCGGAACGCATCTTCCTCCGACTGCGCGGGTACCGTTGTTTCAACAGGCAGTTCAGCATTCGCGGAACTGGATTGCGATTCCGGCGCAGTGATGGGCGGCGGGGGCGGAACATTGACCTGCGCCTGTTTATGTTCGCCGCAGCCGGTGAACAGGAACGACAAAAGAGAAACAAAAATAGCAATCGTAACGGGACGGTTGCGCTTGCCGCGCAAGCAAGCGCTCACTTGCGGGGAGGCTGGTTCTCCATATAGTCGGCGAGCTTCGCGAGCTTCTCCGCCGCTATACGTAATGCTTTCGTGGAGTGCTGCCGGACGACTGGCACTACCTCGTTGTTCAGATGAGCAATCAACTCCGCCGTTTCTTTCTCCACTGTGGTAACTGCGTCGGCCACGGATTTGTTGATGCGCGCAGATGCTTCTTCCACCTTGCGGTTGAAGTCGTTCATGGAGGCCCTTCGATTTCGTGAGCGCGTAAACCGGCACTCGTAGATTGCGGACACCAGGCTCAGCCATTATTTCCTGCCTGCGACCGAAGGTCAACGGGGAGGCATCCTTAGTCAAACCCCTGGGCGCGGCGAAAGTAGCGCGATTGACCCCTTCGGTCGCCTTGGGCTCTTTGCAGTAGAATCGCGCCATGCGTCCTCCGAGATCGCGTCTTAGTTTGTGGGATTAGGAGGCGCAGGGGTTGTACGGTCTGCATAAATGACCTTAGAACGAGCCAGGGAAACCGAGGACCCGATCAACCACGGACGCTTTCAGCAGCGCCTGCTCGGCTGGTTTGACCGCCATAAACGCGATTTGCCCTGGCGGCAGGATCGCGATCCATACCGTGTCTGGCTTTCGGAAGTCATGCTGCAACAGACTCGCGTCGCTGCTGTTACCAATCACTATGAGAAATTTCTGCAGCGCTTCCCGAGTGTCGAAAAGTTGGCTGCCGCACGAGAAGCGTCGGTGTTGGCGGCCTGGAGCGGACTGGGATATTACCGTCGCGCCCGCATGTTGCATGCAGCAGCGAAGAAAGTTGTGAAGGAGCACGGAGGCAAGTTTCCCGGAGGCGCAGAAGATTTGCGGGCCCTGCCTGGGATCGGCCGCTACACGGCGGCAGCGATTGCCAGCATTGCCTTCGGCCAGCCTGTAGCTGTGGTGGACGGAAACGTAGAGCGCGTTTTGCAGCGCGTGCATGGAAAGAACATGGCAGGCGAAGAGTTATGGCGCGCCGCGGGAGAACTGCTCAGTCAGCAGCGTTCGGGCGATTTCAACCAGGCCATGATGGAATTGGGCGCAACCGTATGTTTGCCACGGCAACCCCAATGTCTCTTGTGCCCGGTATCCGATCTTTGTGCGACACGCGGAGAACTACAGCGGCAAATAAAGGCAACTCGGCAGACGAAGCGACACATCCATCACACGCTCGCTTACCGGAATGGATCGATCTTCCTGGTTCAGCGTTCAAAGACAGCGACGCTTATGCCAGGCATGTGGGAGTTGCCAGAAACCGCCGTGAACGAAACGGCCGAAGAGTGGCTCACTGTGAGGCATTCCATCACCGTGACTGATTATGTGGTTCGAGTGCTGCGCGGCACCGCTCCCGAGGATCTAAATGGACGCTGGGTGCGTAAATCCCGCGTTACGGCTTTGCCTTTAACCGGTCTGGCACGGAAAATCCTGCGCGCGGCTAAGATCATCTAAATTAATGTTGGCCGATGAGCGGTGCTCGCGCTCATCGCGGCTTGGCGTTGGCGAGTCCGCGATAGAATGGAAGTATCGGTGAAGTGGTTTCGGAGATTCTTCGGAGGAAACGATATGGCTGCTCTGACCGCGGGAACGTCCGCGCCGGATTTCAAGTTGCAGACGATGGACGGAAAGCAGTTCTCCTTGCGCGAGGCACTCACGCACGGCCCCGTGGTCGCAGCTTTCTTTAAAGTGTCATGCCCGGTATGCCAATACACGTTCCCGTTTCTCGATCGGATTTACAAAGCCCATGAAGGAAAGAATGTAACCATCGTCGGCGTCTCCCAGAATGAGAGGAAAGATACGGCTGCATTCATTAAGGAATACGGTGTGACTTTCCCGGTGCTGCTGGATGACACGGATACCTATCCCGCGTCGAACGCCTACGGCCTAACCAACGTGCCGACCATTTTCTGGATTGTGCAGGATGGAGAAATCGAAATCTCCAGCGTGGGATGGGAGCGGAAGGAGATCGAAGAAATCAACCGCAAGGCCGCGGAACTCAATGGCGGTGGGCAGAAGCCGGTGTTCCGCGCGGATGAGCAGATTCCCGAGTTCCGCGCTGGTTGAGGGTCAAAGAACTAGCCCGCGGTCGCGGGCGCGGGCACATGGATCGAGTCAGCGAAGTTTTCGCACGAACCCAAAGGCTGAGTCCACTGGTAACGGCGCGTTTCTGTTGCTTTCCCGTACAATAAAACCCTTATCCGACATCTTCGTTTTCCGAGGAGCCTCTGAAGGATGCGAACTGGCATCATTGTGCTTTTGGTGGTCATTATGTTCTCGAATATTTCTGAGGCGCAATCCTCGCACAAACACAATCGAACGGCGACAGATTCCGTGCGGCTGCCGGGCGCTGCCTTCGTGGCCATGCAGAAGATCGATCCGGAGCGCATCCGGGCGCATGTGCGCTTTCTGTCACACGATCTGCTCGAAGGCCGCGGTACGGGACAGCGAGGCGGTGACATCGCGGCCGAATACCTTGCCACTCAATTTACCCTGTATGGTTTGAAACCGATCGGCGACAACGGGACTTACATGCAGAAGGTCCCGATGGTGGGCATTACTCCGGCGCCCGAAACCACGTTTTCCCTGGTCTCATCGCCAGGCGTGGCTATGGATCTGAAAGCGCTCGAACAATACGTGGCCTACGACCAGACGCAACAGGCGCGTTCTGACGTAGACGCAGAAATTGTGTACGTGGGCTACGGAATCGAAGCTCCCGAATATCAATGGGACGACTACAAAGGAATGGATGTGCGCGGCAAAGTTTTGCTGATGCTGGTCAACGAGCCGCCCTCTGACGATGTGAGTTTCTTCAAAGGAAAAGCGCTCACGTATTACGGTCGCTGGACCTACAAGTATGAAGAGGCGGCGCGAAGAGGCGCAATAGGCGCGATTCTTGTCCATCAAACCGAGATGGCGAGCTATCCCTGGGAAGTCGTTCGCAATTCGAACTCTGGAGAGAAATCATACCTAAAGCTCGACGGCACGCCGAAGCTGAAGGTTGCGGCATGGGTCCAATTCGATGTTGCGAAACAAATGACGGTTGCTGCCGGCATGGACCTGGACAAGATGATAGCGGACGCGCGTTCTCGCGATTTCCATCCGGTGACGCTACCAGTGAAATTGAAAGCACGCATGGTAAGCAAGATTCGCCCGTTTGAATCGAACAACGTGCTGGCCATGCTGCCAGGGTCGGATCTCAAGCTCAAGAGCGAGGCTGTGATGTATACGGCCCACTACGATCACCTCGGCATTCGCCCCGACATGCCTGGCGATAACATCTACAACGGCGCTAACGATAACGCCACCGGTTGCGGGATTTTGCTGGAGCTCGCGCGCACGTATGCCGACGCAGCGCAGAAGCCGCGCCGGTCCATTCTTTTTGCGTCGGTGACCGCGGAGGAGCAGGGTTTGCTGGGCTCGGAGTATCTGGGCAAGCATCCGCCGGTTCCGGCAGGCAAGATCAGCCTTGATCTGAACTATGACGACATACCACCCCTGGGCGCACCTGAGGAAGTGGAGGTTTCGGGAGCGGAGCGCACGACATTTTACCCGGAGATCGAGGCTATGGCGAAAACTTTCCGGCTGACGATTCGTCCTGATTCGCGCCCTGAGGCCGGACATTACTATCGATCCGATCACTTCAGTTTGGCGCGCGTGGGCATTCCTTCGTTCTCGATCGACGAAGGCACAAAATATAAGGGACACGATGCCGCCTGGGGCGTGCAGCAGGCCGAAGAGTACACCTCGAAGCACTATCATCAGCCGAGTGATGAATATCATCCAAGCATGGATTTTACCGGCGATGCGGCGATGGCTCGATTTGGATTCGTGCTGGGATGGGAAGCCGCCTCGCAAACCAAACTCATCGGCTGGCAGAAGGGCGATGAGTTTGAGGTGGCTCGGATCAAAAGTTTTGACGGCGCGCAGTAAGACCGGTTCAGCTTGCCATCGTTTTGAGGGTGGAACTGACGATCAGCGGGGCTTCGGTGACGCGCTGTACGTCATCTGCACTCAGGCCGGGTGCGACTTCTTCCAGCAACAGACCCGAAGGCGTCACGTGAATGACCGCCATCTCCGTGACGATCGTATTCACCACTCTCACGCCAGTCAGAGGCAGCGTGCATCTCTTCAGGATTTTCGGTTGAAGCTCTTTGGTCGTGTGCTCCATGGCGATAATCACACGGCGTGCACCGGCCACCAAGTCCATCGCGCCCCCCATACCTTTCACCATTTTTCCTGGGATCATCCAGTTCGCGAGATTGCCTTCCTCGTCTACTTCCATAGCGCCCAGAACGCTGAGGTCAATGTGTCCGCCGCGAATCATGGCGAATGAATCGGCACTTGAAAAATAAGCCGTGCCTGCCATTTCGCTGACGGTTTCCTTACCGGCATTGATGAGGTCGGAATCCTCCCGGCCTTCGATCGGATAAGGGCCGATGCCCAACATGCCATTTTCGCTTTGCAGGATTACATCCATTCCCGCAGGAACGTAGTTGGCCACAAGCGTCGGCATCCCGATACCGAGATTAACGTAGAAGCCGTCACGTAGCTCTTGAGCGATGCGCTTGACGATGCGTTCGCGCTTTTCGATGTCTTTGCTCATGGTCTGTGGCCGTCGGTCGTTGGTCATCGGTCGTTAGCCAGATCCATCGATGTTCGCTGGCCAACGGCCAACGACAGACGACCTACGACACTTTTCTTGTCGTTCGTTTCTCGATTCGCCTCTCGTACAGCTCGCCCTGAAAGATACGATTTACGTAAACACTGGGCGTGTGAATTAAATCCGGTTCCAACTCGCCGACATCAACCAAGTGCTCGACTTCCGCGATCGTCACCTTTGCCGCGGTTGCCATCATCGGATTGAAGTTGCGGGCTGTCTTCCGATAGACGAGATTGCCCCACTTGTCGCCCTTCCACGCTTTCACGAGCGCGAAGTCGGCTTTCAGCGCGTGTTCCATGACATACATGCGGCCGTCGAATTCGCGCGTCTCTTTATTTTCAGCCACGATCGTTCCGACTCCGGTGGGTGTGAAGAAAGCGGGGATGCCGGCGCCGCCCGCCCGCATGCGCTCGGAAAATGTTCCCTGCGGCACCAGATCCAACTCGACTTTGCCTTCCAGAACCATCCGTTCGAGCAGCTTATTTTCGCCGACGTAGGTTCCGATGTGTTTGCGAATCTGCCCCGCGGAGAGCAGAAGACCCATACCCAAGCCGTCTACGCCAACGTTGTTGCTGACTGTGGTTAGATTCTTCACGCCCTTGCGGACGAGAGCGCGGATCAGGTTCTCCGGAATGCCGCAGAGCCCAAAACCGCCAAACATAATGATGGCGCCGTCGGAGATATCGTGCACGGCCTCGTCGGCATTAGCAACAACTTTGTTCATGAGAGAAAGAATTCTAAATGAGAATTGAGACAATGAGCCAATGAATCAATGACTCAATTCATTTGCTTCCGTTTGGCTGGCCCGATTTTCTTAAGCTGATGGGCCCGCTCGAACTCCATTGCCAATTCTCGCGTGTCGAGATTTTCGCGGATGTGTGCCAGATGTTGCTCCAGTCTCGACAGCGCGGTTCGAATATTCGTCTTATTGGTAAGAGCGATGTCGCGCCACATGGAATAAGGACTGCCCGAAATGCGCGTCATCTCACGCAACGCGCGGCCACCGGCTTCGAGGAGCGGCGCATCTGCGCCATATTCATCGACCAATGCAGCGGCGAGCGCGGTTGAAATCATTTGAGGCAGATGACTGATCCAGGCACACAGCTGGTCGTGCGCGCCGGCATCCATGCTAGCGATGCGAGCGCCAATCTTCTCTACCCATTCCAAATACTCTCCACTCAAATCGTCATGAATCTTTTGTCCAGCAACGGGCGTCACGAACCAGGCTGCTCCCTGAAAAAGATCGGGGTCGGCATATTCGACGCCAGATTGTTCCTTACCCGCCATCGGATGACCGGCGAGAAAACGAGTACCGGTGTTCTTGCGAAAGATTATTTTAGCTTTCTCAAGGACCAGCGCCTTGGTACTACCGACGTCGGTAAGGAGAGTCTTCGGAGGCAGCACCGGCCCTAGCCGCTCGATCAAATCGATGATTCCGCTGACAGGCGTCGCGAGAATAATGATCTGGCTGCCACGAACGGCGTCGGCGGGATTGGTGTGCCCGGTATCGATCGCGGCCTTAGTTCGCGCTCGCTCGAGAACCGGCGCCCGATCGCAGCCAACGATTCGTCCTGCAAACCCACGCTTCTTCACAGCCAGGGCGAAGGAACCGCCAATTAAGCCAGTCCCAACGATCGTGATTTGGCGAATAGGCATCAGGTAATTTCACCACGGAGACGCTGAGAATCACGCGATTGTGCGGCCAACAGCCGGCGCAATTATTCGCAACTGATCCATCAACTCGGAGAA
>Ga0206832_10113_pt1 | contig 21267 bp, 24 predicted proteins | sample Alteio_BWOrgCont_74_FD_152896 | JGI IMG/M metagenome (GOLD analysis project Ga0206832, IMG submission 152896) | Enriched cells from forest soil in Barre Woods Harvard Forest LTER site, Petersham, Massachusetts, United States -... | ecosystem: Environmental > Terrestrial > Soil > Temperate forest >... | reverse complement strand
GGAAACGGCAAACCCAGCAACGGCTTTACTATCGATCAGTTATCCGGCAGTCGCATAGCAGTGGCAAGTTTTGAGGTTAGGTTACCTTTTACCGGGCCCGAAAAACTGGCGCAGATAAAATCTAAATTCTTTTTCTCTGATCTGAACGTATTTTTTGATGCAGGTTTAGCCTGGAACCACGGCGACCAGATAGATCTGACACGAACTACACCAAACATTATTGGTACCGATGCGCAGGGCGGTCCTATTCAGCGTGTACCGGCATTGAGCACGGGCATATCTTTACGGGTAAATATTTTCGGTGCTTTTATTTTAGAACCTTATCTGGCAATTCCGTTTAATCGAGACGACGTAAACAAACCTGTGTTTGGTTTAGGATTTACTCCTGGATGGTAAATACTTCGACTTAAAACTAATACTCCGAAATTGAGTTTGTATTACAATCGTCTAATTATGAAAAAAATTACTGTATTGTTGTTCCTTGTTTTTGGCAGTCATTTATTATTTGCACAAAAAGTTGATACAATCCGGAAGATGGTGAATGGCACGCCGATGTTTTCGACAAATGATGTATTTCAAAACCTTTCAGATAATAAAGACTTCAGCATATTTATTTCCCTTGTTAAGGAAGCGGGATTGACAGACACCTTAAAACAACATGGCCCGATAACAATTTTTGCACCTGATAATAAAGCATTTCAAAAGCTGGGGCAAAGCTGTATAGATACGATTGAAAAACCTTCACATAGGCCATTTTTAGTCGCATTGATCTTAAACCACGTATTTGCAGGGGAGTTTACGTCTAAGGATTTGGCTAAGCAAATGTTCGCCAATGGAGGCTTTTGGATACTTCACGCGTTATCCGGTTATGTATGGGCAGTTCATCTTGATACCAATAGAAATATAGTCATAATTTCTAAAAATACCGGTAGTTCAATAAGCGTCATAAGTAAATTCGATATTAAGCAAAAAAATGGTGAACTATTTGTCATTACCGATGTCTTAAATCCCAAAGTTGAATGGTAAATCCTACCTTGTAATGACAATCTTTTTGTAAGGTTTCTACGTAATTTTAGACTAAAGAGGCAAACGTACAACATAAGCTTTGTATGCTGTTTAAACTAAAGGAATACAAAAATGAAAAAGTCAATATTATCTATAATGTTATTGAGTGTAGTAACTCTATTCAGTTGCCAGAACATTAACGCGCAAAACGATAAAAAGGTAAAAAGGCCCATGGCAAAAACAGATGCCGAGTGGAAAAAGATCCTTACACCAAATCAGTATTTTATAATGGTTGAAAGAGGAACAGAACCTCCTTTCCATAATGAATACGATGAGAATTTTGAAAAAGGCTATTATAAAAGCGCTGCTACCGGCGAGATCTTATTTCGCTCGGAAGATAAATTTGATAGTGGCACAGGCTGGCCAAGTTTTGTAAGGCCTGTTGATATGAGTAAAATTGAGATCGTAAAAGATAACAGTTACGGCATGTCGCGCGATGAAGTGATCGAAAAAAGCACCGGCTTACACCTTGGTCACGTCTTTGATGACGGACCGGTTAATCGCGGCGGCAAACGCTACTGCATGAATTCAGGCGCGCTTATTTTCGTTAAAACGAAGTAACCGCTTTTCTTAACGCGCTTACCGATGGGCGCATGTGTGGCCTGGTACGTAAGTTATTCTCGATATTCAAGCCAATGGTCAGATCTACCCAGTCCGGGTTAACAGGTCTGATCATTTTTTCTTTTTGGGCTCTTGTAAATGTGCTTACATATTTAAAGCGCTCCATCGCCTGCTCTTCGGTATTGATCTCCTCGAAATATACTAAACGGTTTAGTTGCTGCGCGCTGTCGAAAAACAAAGTTGGCATTTGGGTATAAAAATTTAATGTTTTTAGCAGGTCTGAGCATAAACCTACGTGTAAATTCTTTCTGTTTCTGTCTGTGATAATATAGATAAACCGTTTCATCTGAGAATAAATTTGGTGTTTAAAAAATAATTACTAACTTTATGAGCATAAAATTACTAATAATTTTAGCAATTCCAAATTTTATGTCAATTATTTCATCAAATATTAAATTTCTTCGTAAAAAGAAAGGTTTAACACAGCAACAGTTTGCAGATCAGGTAGGTATAAAACGTTCACTGGTGGGTGCCTACGAAGAAGAAAGAGCCGAACCCAAATACGAATTACTAAAAGTAATAGCATCTTTCTTCGAGATCAGTCTTGATGATTTTATAAAAGAGACTATAAATGACAAATGGGCGCCCGCGCCAAAGGGTAATCTACGCATCCTGAGCATCTCTGTTGACAAAGATGACAATGAAAATATTGAGCTTGTACCCATGAAAGCAAGTGCTGGCTACTTAAATGGCTATGCCGATCCGGAATATGTAGCGCAGTTACCTAAATTCTATCTGCCCATGTTTAAGCAGGGTACCTTCAGGGCATTTGAAATAAAAGGCGACTCGATGCTGCCTTTAGTATCAGGTACTATTATAATAGGTGAATACATGGAAAACTGGGGCGATGTAAAACCGGCTGAAACATACGTGATTATTTCAAAAAGCGAAGGCGTGGTTTACAAACGCATCGGCAATAAATTTAAAGAGAACAAAAAACTGAAATTAATATCAGACAACCCGGTTTATGAACCTTATGATATTAATGGTGAAGATATTTTAGAGATCTGGAAAGCCAAGGCCTATATCTCTACCCATATGCCGCTCCCTACCCCCGAACCAACCATGGAAAGCCTAACCACCATGATGGCCCAGATGCAGCGTTCCATATCAAAACTACAACAGGGAAGCAACTAGCAATTAGTGAATGAGTGATTTAGCGAATGAGTGATTTTTATTATTCGCTCATTCACTAAATCACTCATTCAATCAATATCAAAAGGCTGCAACAATTAAGTTACAAGGTTGTTATTAAACCATAACAGCCTATCTTTATCTTATACTTATTAGAAACTTAAAAAAACTAAGATGAAAAAATTATTGTTAATGTGTTGTTTCCTTATAGGGATTACAGCAGCGAGCCATGCACAAGGTGGTGGCATGAGAGCTAGCGCCGAAGACAGGGCTAAGCAACTGCAAACTCAGCTGAAATTGACCGATGACCAAACAGCTAAAATAACCGACATTTATAAGGCTCAGCGCACTAAAATGGATAGCATAAGAACTGCCGCAAACGGCGACCGCGATGCTATGCGTACAGCTATGATGCCGTTAATGCAGGACACAAATACCAAGGTTAAAGCTGTTTTAACACCTGACCAGGCTACTGCTTACGATAAAATACAACAGGAGCGTATGCAAAGAATGCAACAAGGTGGCGGTGGCGGCGGTGGTAATGGTGGTGGTAACTAACCATTCTGCTCAAAATCTAATTTAATAAAGAAAGCGCCCTGATAAATATCGGGGCGCTTTCTTTATTTTAGCGGAAATTATCTGCATTGAAATTATCAGAAGATCATATCGAAAAAAGACTGGCCGAGAGAAAAGCAGCGGGCACCTACAGAGCCCTGAAGCCTGAGAGCATCCTGGTTGATTTCTGCTCGAATGATTACCTGGGTTTTGCAAGATCATCTGCATTAAAAGGCAAGATCCAACAGGAGTTAAATAAATTACCACAGGCTTTGAATGGATCAACAGGTTCAAGGCTATTATCAGGTAATTTAACTTATACCGAAGAGCTTGAACAGCAAATAGCCGCATTTCATAACAGTGAAGCAGGATTAATATTTAACTCCGGTTATGATGCCAATGTTGGTTTATTCTCTTCCCTCCCACAACGTGGCGATACCATTATTACTGATGAACTGATACATGCCTCTATAATTGATGGTGCCAGATTAAGTTATGCCAACCGCTACACTTTCAGGCACAATGACCTGGAGAGCCTGGAGGGCAAGCTAAAGCAGGCAAAAGGTATTTGCTATGTGGTTATTGAAAGCGTTTACTCTATGGATGGTGACACGCCGCCAATAGTAGAAATATTATCGTTAACGGAAAGATATAACGCTTACCTGATTGTAGATGAAGCGCATGCTGTTGGCTTATATAAACAGGGGCTTATCTGCGCCCTTGGCTTAGAAGAACGAGTGTTTGCCCGAATAATCACTTTTGGAAAAGCGCTGGGTTGCCATGGAGCTATTGTAGTAGGCAGTAATTTATTGCGGAATTACCTGATCAATTTTGCACGATCGTTTATTTATACTACAGCGGCATCGATCCATCAGATTACGTCAATAAAACTGGCTTACGAGTTGTTACAGCAATCGGATGAGGTGATAGCACGGTTGGCCGATAATATCAGCTTATTTCAACAAAATATAAAACACAATGCAGCATATCCCCTGCTCAAAAGTAACAGCGCTATACATTGCTTGCTGCTCAACAGCAATGAAAAGGCAAAGAAAATGGCAACACATTTACAAAATGCAGGGCTGGATATGCGGGCCATACTTAGTCCGACAGTGCCTGTAGGTACCGAAAGGATACGAATATGCCTGCATGCCTATAATACGGTAGGTGAAATATTTTTGCTTACTAATACCATAAATGAAGTACTCAATGCCGAATAAACCATTATTTATTACAGGAATAGGAACCGGGATAGGAAAAACCATCGTATCAGCCATATTAACTCAGAAACTGAAGGCTGATTACTGGAAACCTGTACAATCCGGCGATCTGGATGATAGTGATACACTGAAAGTAAAAAGCCTGATCTCCAATACACAAACTGTTTTCTATCCGGAAACATACCGTTTAACCCAGCCGTTTTCACCGCATAAATCTGCAGCTATTGATGGCATCCGTATTGAAAAAGAAAAATTTATAACGCCAAATACTGATAACCAACTATTGATTGAAGGTGCAGGTGGTTTAATGGTGCCTTTGAATGATGATCTTTTAATGATAGATCTTATTAGGCACCTTGATGCTGAAGTTATACTGGTATCGCAAAATTATTTGGGAAGTATTAATCATACCTTACTATCTGTTGCTGCCTTAAAACAATACAACATCCCCATAAAAGGGATTATATTTAATGGCAAGGCGGATATCGACTCTGAATCTTATATCTTAAAATATACCGATTTAAAATTACTGGGGCATGTACCTGAACTCACATCAATAGATAAAAATGTGGTTATTAAAGCAGGCAAACATATCAGTTTATAAATTACAGGCTGGACTTTGCCAATTAAATAAATAGCATCAACTTAGTAATATATTATAACCTGATATGAAAAATATAACAGTGATCGGCTCCGGAACTATGGGCAACGGCATCGCGCATACCTTCGCGCAGCATGGCTTTAATGTTGCTTTGGTTGATATTAATGCTGATGCTTTAAATCGTGCCATACAAACTATAACCAATAACCTTGACAGACAATTAAAAAAAGGCGCTATTGATGAAAAGGTAAAAGCCGATACATTGAATAACATCACTACATATACCGACCTGGCCACCGCGGCAGTTAACGCCGATCTGGTAATAGAGGCCGCCACTGAGAACCGTGACATCAAGCTTACACTGTTTAAACAACTGGGCGAAATATGCGGTGATGAGATCATTTTGGCATCCAATACATCGTCCATATCTATCACACAAATAGCATCGGTAACCAAAAAGCCGGAAAATGTGATAGGCATGCATTTTATGAATCCCGTACCGGTGATGAAGCTGGTAGAGGTTATAAGAGGATACGCCACAAGCAACGAGGTTACTAATAAAGTAATGGATCTGGCCCGGCAACTGGATAAAAGCCCGGTTGAGGTAAATGATTATCCCGGCTTTGTGGCCAACCGCATATTAATGCCCATGATAAATGAAGCCATATATACTTTATTTGAAGGCGTAGCTGGCGTAAATGAAATTGATACGGTGATGAAACTGGGCATGGCTCATCCTATGGGCCCTTTACAATTGGCCGATTTTATTGGTTTAGATGTATGCGTGGCTATTTTAAACGTGCTATACACCGGCTTCGGTAATCAAAAATATGCGCCTTGCCCGCTATTGGTAAACATGGTAACTGCCGGACATCTGGGCGTAAAATCGGGAAGCGGATTTTATAAATATGTTGCTGGAAGCAAAGAAATTACGGTGGCCGATAAATTTTCCAGAGAGTAAATATTAAACTTTTCAGGTATTTGATTGTCAATACATATTATTTATCAATCATATACAGATGAAAACATTATCAAAATTAGGCATCCTGGCTGCATTGGCAGGGTCGCTGTTTATGTCATCATGTGCTGGTGAGTATTACGTTAGTAATCAGCCTGCTGATGTTTATTATACAAGGCCAGCGCCACCGTATGCCGGCGCTGTTTGGATTAATGGTGATTGGGTATGGAATGGCGGAAGATACGTACGCAGACCAGGTTACTGGGCAAGGCCACGTGCCGGCCGTGTTTGGGTTGAAGGCACATGGTATCACGGCCCACGCGGTTATGCATGGCACAGAGGGCATTGGAGATAACCCCCTAGCCCCCTAAAGGGGGAATTATAAAAGTAAAAGCCCTTAGTATAACATAATGCTAGGGGCTTTATATTGAACTATCCGTTCCCCCTTCAGGGGGTTAGGGGGCTCTACATCCGCTCCGGTACTTCAATCCCTAACAAACCCATACCCCTGCTAATCACTTTAGCAGATGCCGCTGAAAGCTGCAGTCTGAATTTCTTGAGGGATTCGTCTTCAGCCTGTAATATCGATTTTTCGTGGTAAAATTTATTATAGATCTTAGCCAGCTCATAAATATAGTTGGCAATAACAGCAGGACTAAATCCCTTTGCCGCATCGCTTATAATAACCGGGAATTGTGTTAAGATCACGATCAGGTCACGTTCAACAGCCGACAATTCCTGAGTATCGATCTTATCTGCATAATCAACACCAGCGCGACTCATTACAGATTTGATACGGGCATGCGTATATTGTATAAACGGCCCGGTATGTCCCTGGAAATCTACCGATTCATTAGGATCAAATAATAAACGTTTCTTGGGATCAACCTTAAGCAAAAAATATTTTAAAGCACCCATCCCAATGGTATGGTATAAATGCTGCTTATCTTCTTCGCTAAAGCCATCAACCTTACCTAAAGCTTCAGTTTGCTCTTTGGCAGTTTGCTCCATTTCATTGATCAGGTCATCAGCATCAACAACGGTTCCTTCGCGCGATTTCATTTTTCCCGATGGCAGATCAACCATGCCGTATGATAAATGGTATAAACCCTGTGCCCATGTTTTGCCAAGCTTTTGCAGTATCAGGAAGAGTACTTTAAAGTGATAATCCTGTTCATTACCTACCACATAAATAGATTCATTCATTTTGAAATCGTCATATTTTAGCTGTGCAGTACCCAGATCCTGGGTTATGTAAACAGAAGTACCGTCAGCACGGCGAACCAGCTTTTCATCTAGACCGTCGGCAGTCAGATCTATCCAAACAGAACCATCTTCTTTGGTAAAGAAAACGCCTTTTGCAAGCCCTTCTTCAACTATATCTTTACCTAATAAATAGGTGTTTGATTCATAATAAAACTGATCGAAAGCAACCCCCAAAGCATGATAAGTTTTACCAAACCCATCATAGACCCAGGTATTCATGGTTTTCCAAAGGTTGATCACTTCCTCATCGTTTGCTTCCCATTTAAGCAGCATTTCATGAGCCTGTTTAATCAACGGCGCATTCTTTTTTGCTTCTTCCTCGGTTTGGCCTTCAGATTTCAGGAATTCTATTTCCTTTTTATACTCCTTATCAAATATTACATAGTACTTACCAACCAAATGATCACCCTTCATACCGGTGGATTCGGGCGTTTCACCATTGCCAAATAATTGCCATGCCAGCATGGATTTACAAATATGTATACCTCTGTCATTCACTAAATTAGCCTTTATTACCTCATATCCTGCTGCAGCTAAAATTTCAGCAACTGAAAAACCTAAAAGGTTATTACGCACGTGGCCCAGGTGCAGTGGTTTGTTGGTATTTGGCGATGAATACTCCACCATAACCTTTTTACCATTTGGTTTAGCAACCGCAAAAGTATCAGGCAAAATTTGAGTATAAAGCTGATCAAGCCAATAGCTGTCAGCAATAGATAGGTTTAAAAAGCCTTTTATAACGTTAAATGCAGCAACCTCAGGGAGGTTAGCTTTAAGATATTCACCTATCTCCGCTCCCGTTTGCTCCGGCGATTTGCGTGAGAATTTAGTGAACGGAAAAGTAACTATAGTAACCTGGCCCTCAAATTCCTTACGGGTTTCCTGTAAGTTTATGTCGTCGGCAGTAATATCAGTTTGGTATACGTGTTTAACCGCTTCAACAACGGCTTCAATAATAAAATCCATATTGTGCAAAATTAATATAATTAGTTCATGGTTCATAGCTGATAGTTAATAGTAGATGCAGCATAGATTTAATGATCTTGCCCTGAACTATCAACTATCAGCCATTAACTATGAACCATGAACTAAAAAATATAGATTTGTATTTCCTCTTATTCATTTTATGATACTCAAAAACGATAGTTTTAAAATAGATGTAACTTCCGAAATTGGCAATCTTCGCAGTTTATTGATCCATAGTCCGGATAGCGGCTTGGGCAAAGTGGTACCTTCAAAGGCCCAGGATTGGCTTTTTGAAGATATAGTACACCTGGATACTGTTCGTAAAAATGAATATGACTACTACATAAAATTGTTGATGTATTTCCTCGATCCGGATAAGATAAAGGGAAAACTTAAACAGATTGATAGCGCGGCCGATAAACGTTCATTCTTTAAGCCTGATAATAAGAACTTCCATGCCTCAGATAAAGTAATTGAAATACAATCGCTGCTGGCCGATATATTGGAAGAAAAGAACATCCGTGAAAAACTGGTAGCATCAGTATGCGCTATTGAGAGCTGCAATTATCGCCTGCAACAAAAATTGATTGACACCAACCCGGTTGAATTGGCTAAAATATTTATATCGGGCTCATTAACTACCGATGAGATGATCTTCGCGCCTATTCCTAATCTGATATTTTCGAGGGATATAGGCATCGCCATAAACAATTTTATGCTGCTTAATAAGCCCGCGAAAAAGGCAAGGGCACGCGAAACTTTGCTGGCGCGATACATTTTCTTTAACCATCCGCTATTTGCTAATTACCGTGGGAATATTTTGGAGATCCCAGAAAGTATGCAGCATTTTTTGCGCCCCGGTGAGGACAACACGGATAAAACCACTCTTGAAGGCGGTGATGTGATGATGGTTAGTCCACAGCATTTGATCATAGGTTGCAGTGAGCGAACCTCAACAAGCGGTGCAAATGAAGCCATTAAGTTATTGTTTGACAACGATGTAGTAAAAAAAGTAACAGTAGTAAAGATACCACATAAACGCGACTACATGCATATCGACACCGTATTTACCCAGGTAAAACGTAACATGTGGGTATTGCTTGGCTCGCTGGCTATTGCTGAAAGTCCGATTGAGGATAAAGAACCGATAGCCTGGTTCGCCGATAAAAAATCAAAGGATAAGGTAGAAATCATCCAGTTTAGAAAAGGTAAAAAACCTAAGAAGTTTGAGTGTTTGGAAGACCTGCTATCAAACATCAGCGAGCACGACCTGGAAAGCAAAGAGAAAACACAATTTATTTATTCTGGGAATAACACTTTCCCCTACGATGCACGTGAGCAATGGACCGACTCATGTAACCTGTTAGCTGTAAAAGAGGGTGTTGTACTGGGCTACGATCGCAATGATAAAACAGTTGAAGCATTTAAACAAAATGGCTTTAAGGTGGTTAAAGTAGCTGAATTACTTGAGAAGTTTGAGAATAACGAACTTGACCCGCAAACAATGAAAGATACCTTAATTTTGATGCCATCAGCAGAACTTTCAAGGGCAAGGGGTGGTTTTCATTGTATGAGTATGCCACTTTTTAGGGATAAAGTTTTATAAAAAGTCATTGGTCATTGAGTCATTAGTCATTGTTTGGCTGATGAATAAATTGACCTAATGAAATGATACAAATGACTAATGACAACTGACCAATGACCACGCAGCAATCGACCTCACACCTATTAATGATCCGCCCGGTTAGCTTCGGGTTTAATGAACAAACCGCGGGGAGCAATGCCTTTCAGACCAAACTAGGCGATAAAAACGAAGTACAGAATAAGGCTTTAGCCGAGTTTAATAATTTGGTGACTGTATTAAGAAATAATGGTGTTGATGTTACTGTTATAGATGATACTCCGGAACCACATACCCCCGATTCTATATTCCCTAACAACTGGGTTTCTTTTCATGGTGATGGCAATATATTCCTGTACCCTATGCAGGCCGAAAACCGCAGGCTGGAACGCAGGGAAGATATCATTAATCAATTAGAAGATCATTTTAATGTACATCACATTGTAGACCTGAGCAGGTTTGAGCATGATCATAAGTTTTTGGAAGGTACAGGCAGTATGGTGTTGGATAGAATTGGCAAAATTGCCTATGCATGCCTTTCACCACGTACAGACAGGGATGTATTAGCCATTTTTTGTGAGCAGACAGGTTACAAAGCCATTTGTTTTGACGCGGTTGATGAGCATGGCAAAGCTATCTATCATACTAACGTATTAATGTGCGTTGGCAGTAAATTCGCGGTGATTTGTTTGGATAGTATTCCTAATCCGCACGAGCGCATTTTGGTTACGGAATCTTTGCAAAACACCCGCAAGGAAATTATTGAAATATCATTTGAGCAAATGAACCAATTTGCCGGCAATATGTTAGAGGTACAGAATAAGAATGGCGAAGCGCTGATCGTGATGTCTCAAAGCGCTTTTAAATCGCTTAATGATGTACAAAGAATCAAACTGGGAAAATATGGAAAACTGATTTACAGCAATATAAGCACAATTGAAACCAATGGAGGAGGCAGTGCGAGGTGTATGATAGCAGAAGTACATTTGCCATATGAATTGTAATATACAACCTAAAGCTATGGGCTATTAAGCACATATTATTTGCTCCTAAAATAATTACATTATATCTATAAAAAAATCATCATAATTTCCGTTTAAATTTTACATTTTTGCCAAAATTTTAATAGATGCAGAGTTACCAGGAATTTCTTGACCTAAGTGTAGGTTTCCCGCAGGAAGGTTTTGAGATAATAGATGATGAATTATACTTTCATGATCTTAATTTGATGGAAATGATCGAAACGTATGGCACCCCCCTGCGCTTCACTTATATTCCAATCATCTCGAAAAAGATACAACAGGCAAAACTGTTGTTTCAGCAGGCGATCATTAAAAACAATTATCGCGGCACCTATAAATATTGCTATTGTACAAAAAGCTCGCATTTTAAGCATATTGTTGAAGAGGCGCTTAAAAACGAGATCCACCTTGAAACATCTTCGGCATTTGATATGCCTATGATCGATGCCCTTGAGAAAAAAGGCTCGCTTAATAAAGATGTTACTGTAATATGCAATGGCTTTAAAACCTTTCAATACAAACAGTATATTATTGATATGCTGCATGATGGTTTTAAAAACATCATCCCTGTACTGGATAACAAAGAAGAATTTAACCTGTACGATGACGAAATAGAGATGGATACCCCATGTAACCTCGGCATACGTATAGCGGCAGAAGAGCAGCCGGATTCTCAGTTCTATACTTCACGCCTTGGTGTAAGACTGGAAGATATCATCGATTTCTATTATAACAAAATCGAGAACAACCCTAACTTCCAGGTTAAGTTACTGCATTTCTTTATCAACTCAGGTATATCTGACACACCATATTACTGGAATGAGCTTGAAAAATATGTAACGTTATATTGCAAGTTTAAAAAAATAAACCCAGCATTAGACACCATCGATATTGGTGGTGGATTACCTTTCAAGGATTCACTGGTATTTGATTTTGATTATGAATACATGATCAACGAGATAGTGAGCCGTATAAAAGAGATCTGCGCTGAGAATGATACCATTGAACCGGATATTATTACGGAATTTGGTAAATATACCGTTGCTGAAGCATCAGGTATTTTATACAAAGTATTGGGACGTAAACAACAAAACGACCGCGAAAAGTGGTTAATGCTGGATGGTTCATTCATCACCAACCTGCCGGATGTTTGGGCGCTGAACCAAAAATATATCCTGTTACCCATCAACAATTGGGACAGCGAATATGAGCGTGTAAACTTAGGCGGTATTACCTGCGATGGTCAGGATTACTATAACCAGGAGGCTCACATGAACAGTGTGTTCATGCCCAAAACCCGTAAGGTGCAGTATTTAGGTTTCTTTAATACAGGCGCTTACCAGGAAGTATTAAGCGGTTATGGTGGCATACACCATTGCCTGCTGCCGTCGCCAAAGCATGTGATCATCAGGCGCAACCGCGATGAAACCTTCAATTTTGAAGTGTTTGGTGAGGAGCAGAACAGTAAACAGGTATTGAAGATACTGGGCTATACCACTTAATATTTATAGGGACAATATAGGGAGACGCAAAATATTGCGTCTCTTTTTTTTATAAAAATACCGTAGCGGATAATTTAAAGGGCAAACTCTCGACTTAAATAATCTTTTGCTTTTTCATGATGAATTAGTTATCAATAACGGTCACACGCTTAACCCCAGACAGCGTAAATTTGGTATTAATAATGGCATTATTATATTTGTATAAAGCCACTAAATACCAAAACCTTGAAAGCATACAAATTTACCTCACTTCTTTTAATCGCTGTCTCATCCCTTATATTTAGCAATATTACTGTAGCTCAAAGTGTTACTACAAATAAAGCGGATACCACTAAAATCGGACGACCCGAAAATATCTATTTTGAATTAGGCTCTGCAGGCTTGTTTTTCTCACTTAATTACGATACGCGATTTACCAATGACCGTGATGGCCTTGGTGGCAGATTGGGTATAGGCACCTGGAAATCGGCAGGTACCACATTTGTTACAGTACCTTTTCAATTTAATTATTTGATAGGCAGGCAAAGCAATTTTTTGGAACTAGGCGCAGGAGCTACGCTGTTAGCACTTAACGGAACGTACTATGGCAATCCGCTTATAGGAAACCGCGTGACTAGTGTAAGCACAACCGTGCTGCCAACCACTACAATAGGTTACAGACATCAGCCATATCGCCATGGTATCGATTTCGGTGTTAGTATTAACCCTATGCTGCTAGATGGAACTTTTATACCTTATTTCGGTGCAAGTGTAGGATATACGTTCAAGTAAATATAACAGAATGTTATTAAAAGACTATTTCTCTTCGTACATCGTCGAAATGACAATTGGATTTTAAAGATTCTTCAATTGCTGATACAGCTTCTCCGTAGGTAAACCAACCACATTAGTATAAGAGCCATTGATACGTTCAATACCTATCAGCCCTATCCTTTCCTGTATACCGTATGAGCCGGCTTTATCAAGAGGTTGGTATTTTTCAACGTAACTGGTGATCTCCTCATCCGTAAGCTTGCGGAAGAACACTTCTGATACGTCAAAAAACTTATTGTATTTGTGATTATGCAGTAAGCAGACCCCTGTAATAACCTTATGTACCCTACCTGAAAGCATTTTAAGCATTTCTACGGCATGTTCGGGAGTTTCTGGCTTACCAAGTATCAGGCCGTCTATACATACGATAGTATCGGCTGTAAGCACCACCTCATCCACTATGGTTTCATCAAATGCTTCCGCTTTTTTACTGGCGATATAAAGCGCTACTTCTTCGGGTAATAAATGATCGGGATATGATTCATCTACCTCTTTCAAAACTACCCTGAAATCAATATCCATCAGCCTCAGCAACTCCTGTCTCCTTGGTGATTTTGATGCCAGGATAATCTTCGGTAATGAACTATTCATCTGAAAAAACTTTTGACTTTTGACTTAATAACCTACCAGCTATACGCCTGTTCGCTCATCCATTTACCCTGTATCTTCAGCACTTTTTCAATCACATCGCGCGCACAGCCTTTACCGCCGGGATAAGGCGACACATATTGACTTGCAGCTTTTATCTCTTCCACGGCATCAGCAGGACATGTAGGTAAACCTGCAAGGTGCATTGCACCCAGATCGGGGATATCATCGCCCATGTATAAAACATTAGAGGCATGCGTGGCTTTTTCTTCCAGGTAAACTTTTAAACGCTCGGTTTTGGTGTGGGTACCCATGTAAACATCGGTTACTCCCAGGCTATTTAAGCGATACACCGCGCTTTTTGAGCGGCTGCCCGAAATAGCACAAACCTGGTATCCGCATTTTACGGCCAGTTGTATAGCGTAACCATCCTTAATATTAAAGGCACGGGTTTGCTCACCATTCTCTGCAACAAATACAGAGCCATCGGTAAGTACGCCATCCACATCAAATATAAAAGTGGTTATATCTTTAAGTTTATTCAGGAATGATTCCATGATAATGATTACACTGATTATGTTATGATTTCACCGATTGCAAACTGCAAACCGATACTGCCAACTGAAACTATTGGTTATCGCGCCACTCGTATACCCAGGCTGATTGGATCTGCTCCAGGTGGCCTTCGGTTGATTGCTCGCGTGTACCGGCGAAGTTTGGTAAAGTAAGGATCCATTCCAACAGATCGGTGAAACGGATGCGGTATATTTTTGATTCGTCAAAATCGTCACCAAACTTTTCGTAAAGCTCAATGGCAATGTCTTCATGATCATTCCAGTGAATAGGTAAGGTGAATTTATTATCTGCCATTTTATTTTTTGTGAGTAATATTTATACTATACGGATACTGGTATTAGTGGCCCATAAAATCCGATTGATCGGGCAAAGTTACTTCAATATCGCCATCAATCATCACGCACTGGCAACCAAGGCGCGAATTAATGCGCGGATTTACGGCACGGTCAATAAAATCTTCTTCCTTATCAGAAATTTCCTGCACGTTGTCCATGCCTTTGTTTACATATATGTGGCAGGTGCTGCATCCGCAAACCCCACCGCAGTTATGCTGTAGCTCAATGCCATTCTCCAGGCACACATCTAAAACAGATTCGCCTTCGGCAATAGGCAGCTCAACAGATTCGTGCCCCTGCTCCTCAAAGTTTATCTTAACTTTAAAAATATTCATTTGGGCAAAAGTAACAAAATAACTTACGCTCCGTATTTTGATTTACCCTTTTTGATAATACCCTGACTTAATATTTTATAAACCTGCTCCAGGCCGGGCTCGCCGGTAAGCATTTCGAGGTGCGTGTCCATGGTCTTAAAGTCCTCACGGATGGCAGGTCCGGTTTGCACATCAGCCGGAAAATGCTCCTGTACTTTTTGTGCAGTCTCTAATATCAAAGGTCTCAGCAAGTCGAACTGAATATTATTTTTGGCTAAAAGGTCCTGTGCCACACCGTACAGGTAATTAGGGAAATTACAGGCAAATACAGCCGCCAGGTGCAATACTTTGCGCTGCGCAGAGTCAATGTCATATACATTATTACTGATGGTTTGCGCAAGCTCTTTTAAAGTACTATGAATAGTTTCATCGGCAGCCTCAATACATAAGGGAACGGTTAGAAAATCAATCTCACGGGTTTTACTGAAGGTTTGCAGCGGGTAAAACACGCCAGCCTTATCGGTATAATTTAATAAGGCCTGCAAATTGGTAACACCTGAAGTGTGCGCCATCAGTTTATCATATTTAGCCAGTTCACTGGATATGCCTGGAATAGCATCGTCGCTTACGGCTATAATGAAAATATCAACCGCGGGGTTTATACTATCAATATTGTTAATTGCTTCGGCACCAATATGGTAGGCCAGTAATGCCGAATTATGTGCACTCCGGCTATAAACCTGTATAATGCGATGACCGGCATTTTTAAACGCGGCACCCAAATGTGTAGCTATGTTGCCGGAGCCTATTATTGTTATGCGCATTGTTTTTAGCAAATGTTTGTGAGGACACAAACATCGGGATAAAATGTAAAAGATTAAAAGTTGAAAATATTGAAGTATTAATAAGCTCCCTTTTCAGCCCAGTCAATTTCTTGCTGCAAAATTTCTTTGCTAAATTCAATATGAACCACTCTCCTTCTGTTGCTAGTTGTGGATCGTGATGAAGAGTGCATTAAAAGAGGGCGCATAATCATAATTCCACCCGCATTTACTTCACACGTGGTTTCTTTTTCAATTTGCCAATCAATATTTTCAGGTCGATAAACTTTATCATGCGAGCCGGAGATTACCTTTAATGCACCATTGCCATCATCTGTATTATCAAGATGTATTCTGATAGTAAAGTTCGTTTGCAAAATATCAATCGGTGGTTGTACGGCAAATACATCCAACTTTGTCGTCCAAGGGCCATAACCGGGTATATCTGCTTTTTTGTTTACTGCTAAGGTTAGATCCTGATGCCATGATACAAACCAGTTGGATTTTTCTGGCTTATCAAAATAAATAGATTTTACAACGAAGTAGTCGCTGCCAAAAAGGGCTCTAATTATTGATCTTAGTTTACTATTGAATATTAGGCTTTTAATACTAGGCACTTCAATCAAAAAGCGACGAATTGCGAACAGATCAGCACTTTTACGAAACGTTAGGTTGGATTGATCAGCCTTATCAATTTCTGTGATTATGGCTTTAACTTCCTCGTTTGTATAAACATTATTGAGAACAGTGAATCCATTCTCTGTTATTTCACTTTTATGGTCGACAAGAAGTTCCATTCAACGATCGTTATGCAATCTTCCCTACCAGCTTTTTACTAATATCCCAAAGCGTATTCCGGTTTGCCTCGCTCCAGGCCAATACAGATGATTTAGCCATTTTACATTTAATAAAATATTGGCTGCTCTTAGCATCAATGCCCGGCTCTGTGGCTAAGAAAACGCTGGTTTGAGCACCCTCTTCGGGTGATATCATAAATGGTTTGGCAAGCCATAATAAAAACTTTGAAAGTCCGCTTGATTCAGCACCGAAACTGGTTCTAACTACACCGGGATGTACCGCGAATGAAGAAATTCCCTTATCGGCATATTTTTCAGCAAGTGATCTGGTAAAATAGATATTGAATAATTTTGCCGTGCCATAAGCTTTTATTGCCGAATATGGGCGCTGCTCCCATTGCAGGTCGTCAAAATTAGCCGTACCTAGTTTATGTCCTTCCGAACTTAGGTTGATGATACGCGCATGGCCTTTTTCAAGCAAGGGCAAAATACTGTTAGTTAATAAAAAATGTCCGAGATGATTGGTAGCAAAGGTCATCTCAAAACCATCCTTGCTCAGCTCCTTTTTATCAAACATCCCACCAGCATTGTTAATCAGCACGTTTATAGCAAACAGTTTGCCGTTATTTAGCTCTGCAGCGGCTTCACGCACACTTTGCAGATCAGACAGATCACATTTTACAACATGGATATTCTTATTACCGGTTTTGGTAATAATTTCCTGTTTAAGCTCATCGCCTTTCGTGGTATTGCGCACTAACAAATAAAGCGCATGATCCTTTTTAGCAAGTGCTAAAGCAGTTTCTTTCCCGATACCAGAGGTTGCCCCGGTAATCACCGTAGTTTTTATAGCCATATGGGTATTATAATAAATACGCCATAAATATAGGCACTAACTAGCTTCCGCCAATTTTTCATGCTCCAATATTTGCAGCAAAGCCTTTTCAGCAAGATTGAGTTCTGCAGCTTTAATGTCATGATCATCATCAAGTTCTTTAACATAATTGAAGATGGTACCTTCCTCATAACTTTTTATCACTGTTGGGTGCACGTAATATTTTTTGCAAACGGTACGGGTATTTCCCAAATTCAGGGCCACTTCATCCAAAACACTCACTATCTTTTTGCGGCATTCGGTTACATTGGCAAACTCTCCGGCTTCTTTAAAAGCATATAAAGCGCTCACACTACCCGCCCAGGTACGGAAATCTTTTGCCGTAAAATCTTCGCCGGTAATGTTCTTTAAATAATCGTTCACATCACCCGATCCTATATTACAGTGCTGCCCTTCATCATTATAATATTGAAAAAGATCTTTACCGGGTATATCGCGGCATTGCTTAACCAGTCTTGCCAGTTTTTTGCTTTGTAACGATACCTTATGAAAAACGCCTTTTTTGCCTTTAAACTCAAATTTAAGCGTTGAGCCTTCAATCTTAACATGCCTGTTCATGAGCGTTGTTAAACCAAAGGAGCCATAAAGTTTTTTGTACGATTCATTCCCTACCCTGATGCTGGTCAGTTCCATCAGTCTTACTACCAACGCCACTACCTTTTCATGATCCAGTTTACGGCGGGCAAGGTCCTTATCTACCTGCTCACGTATAGCCGGCAAATGGTCTGCAAATAATTGCAGGCGATGATATTTGGATTGATTACGGATCCTATTCCAGTCTGGGTGATAGCGATATTGTTTTCTGCCCGCAGCATCGGTACCGGTAAATTGCAGGTGCCCGTTCTCGTGTGGCGAGATCCAAACATTAGTATAGGCAGGCGGAATCACCAACTTGTTAAAACGGTGTATGAGTTCTTTATCCTTTACCAGGGTACCCTCTGCATCATAATAACTCCAGCCTTTTCCGGCCTTTTTACGTGTATAGCCGGGTGTTGAATCGGATACATAGCGTAATCCGACAGCTTTGGCAGTGCTCTTTGGGTCGCGGCCAATTTTTTCGAGTTTTTTGAGGAGACGGTTCATTGTGAGGACAACAATGTTGAAATAGTTAAGTTTTAACACTTCAAATTAATTATTAATACCCCCACCCGCCTGAATATACGTAGCTTGTATCTGTATCAGCTATTTTACTATCTGTTGACCAAACACTATAAACAAAAGCCAATCCCTGTAGTTAATTTTACAACACACAATCACTACATATTATGAAATACAATTTTTTAGGGAACACCGGCCTGGTGGTATCTGAGCTGTGCTTTGGTACCATGACCTTCGGTGGTAAGGGCTACTGGGAAGCCATAGGCAAAATTCAACAACAGGAAGTAAATGAGCTGATGCAGGTGGTAGTTGACTCGGGCATCAACTTTATTGATACCGCCAACGTGTATTCATTCGGCGAATCGGAAAAACTGCTCGGGCAATCTATTAAAGACCTTGGTCTGCACCGCAATGATCTGGTAATAGCTACCAAAGTGCGTGGCCGCATGGGCGAAGGAAAAAACAACGTCGGCCTTTCACGTTATCACATTTTTAATTCGGTTGACGAAAGCCTGCAGCGTTTGCAGTTAGATCATATCGATATTTTATATGTTCATGGTTTTGACCCAAAAACACCAATCGAGGAAACTATGCGTGCTTTAAACGATATTGTATTAACGGGCAAAGTGCGTTATATAGCTATCTGTAACTGGCCTGCCTGGGTTGTTATGAAAGCACAGGGTATTTCTCAGTTGAATGGCTGGAACAAATTTGTAGGCATGCAATATTTTTACTCATTAGCCGGGCGTGATATTGAGCGTGAAATATTACCTTTAGCAGCAGATCAAAACCTGGCCATGATGCCGTGGAGCCCGCTGGCGGGTGGCTTTCTATCCGGCAAATTCACCCGCGATAATGATAAAACAGGCAACTCAAGGCGTGATACCTTCGACTTCCCTCCCATTAATAAAGACAAAACTTTTGATATTCTTGATGTCATCAGCGAAATCGGCAAGCAGCACGAAGTTTCTACTGCAGCCATTGCATTAGCCTGGGTTAGGCAGCAAAAAGGTGTAACCAGCACTATCATCGGTGCTAAAAATATCGACCAGCTTAATGATAATATCAAATCAACTGAGGTTACTTTAACTGAAGATGACCTTAAAAAAATAGATGAAGTAAGCGCCCTGCCAAAAGAATACCCGGGTTGGATGGTTGACAGGCAATCAGGCGACAGGGAGCTGAAGTAAGTCTTTAGTCAAAAGTTCAAAGTAGAAAGTTTAAAGTCAGATCGACTTTACCCTCTTTGTTGCTGCAACAGAAAGGGTGGTCGAGCGACTGAGCGAAGACCGGGTGAGTCAGCTATGCGAATAGCTATAAACGTGCTCCGTTAACTCACCTCGACTACGTTTCACTTGTTGATCCTCTCTTCGCTTTGCGCAAAGAGGATTAAAAAACAATAAAAAGACCTCCGGTTTTCACCAGGGGTCTTTTTATTTAACATTTTCTGTTACAATATTAATTTCCAACTATCGTTTTGTGATAAACTGTATAAAACGAGGCATTTAGAGAGCATGAAACAGCAACAGTTTTGATCTTTTTCAACCCGTTAGCCCTTAATAAATGTCAAATACACGAACTATAGTTTTACAATTTTACAGGCCTCTGTTCGCCGTAAATTTGATCTTCAGTTTATACCTCATTTATAAAAGCAGCGAAGTAAATTATGGCCAATCCATATTTTTAAAGTTGTGCAGCTATATTTTTCTATTCGGCTATCAATATTTTACTAAAAGCAATACCTATTTCTATTTCCGTAATGCGGGTTACGGCGTAAGGCGGTTGTACATGTATGTTATAACCCTCGATCTGGTACTTTACTCCGTGTTATATTCATTTATTTATCTGCTTCATAATGCATTGGCACACACTTAAGGTTGATAGTGTACAACTTGAATTCGGCGATCGCAAAATATTGCAGGATGTCTGGCTTTCCTGTACCCAGGGCGAAGTTGTGGGCCTATTGGGCAGAAATGGCTCCGGCAAATCATCGCTGTTACGAATTATCTTCGGCACATTAAATCCAGCTTATAAGCATGTGAGCATCAATGATCAATTTATTACAAAGGGTTATCATCAACAAAAAATAGCCTATTGTTACCTTACCCGCACACTCAGCCTTAAGTGCCAGTGAAAGCACTAACAAAGTAAGCAGATAGGGTAAGAGTTTGCGCATTAGGTTGTTGTATATGCTAATAAGACAAGATGAACGCGATATTAGTTACATTAAAAGCCATTATCCGGTAGTTTATTTATGTAGTTGTAAGTAACAAGCTCATTATCATTGGTAATATGTTTAGTAGCGCCATTGTGTAGCAGTATAATCCTGTCACTTACATCCAGAATGTTATAATATTGATGATCGGTAAGTATAATGCCTTTTGTTTTGGCGCACCTGCGGATGATAGCCTTAAAATCATCAGCCTGTATAGGTGAAACATGCGTAAAAGGTTCATCCAGCAAAATGAAATCAGCTTTGTTGTACAATATCATCAGTGT
>Ga0206832_10112_pt1 | contig 21284 bp, 32 predicted proteins | sample Alteio_BWOrgCont_74_FD_152896 | JGI IMG/M metagenome (GOLD analysis project Ga0206832, IMG submission 152896) | Enriched cells from forest soil in Barre Woods Harvard Forest LTER site, Petersham, Massachusetts, United States -... | ecosystem: Environmental > Terrestrial > Soil > Temperate forest >... | reverse complement strand
ACGCTTATTCACCATGGCCGATCAACAGAAATGGCACCTCCTGGAGAACCGCGACGGTTTGGTTCGACTGGTCGGACGAAGCGATCATTTGGGAAGCCATGGAGACCGTCGACCCGCTGAAGGTCACGGCCCGCATTCGACCAATCGTGATCGTCGGTTGGGAGGGTGATGGATGGTTGCGGGTCCATGATTTCGTGGAGATCGTCCAGAACGGAGACGATCCGTGCATCGTCGCCGATCCTCGGCCTGACCTTGATCGGACACTGGCGCAGATCAAGGTCAATTTTGGCGATGGCCCCTGGATCACCATCCTCGGCATCGCTCGGCTCGATCTCGCGGATGCCTCAGCCTGCCAAGCGTCGGTGGCAGCAAATGCACCAAACGTACGACTGACCAAAAAGTTTCCGGCAATATTCACATTTTCCGTGGGTAAATTTGTGGATAGCGGGACATTTCACCCTCCGTGCGTTGGCGTTGCCTGTCTGCCTTAAAATACACCACGTTCGCCAATGTCACAGCGTCATCCGATTAAGGCCGACCGCCAAAGTTCACCTGGCCAGCCTTCCTATTTCACGCCCTCTGTCCTCACACGTTTTCTGAGCGTCAGCACCGTCGCGGCCCGCCTTCACCGCGTCGGCGGCGGCCTGCTGACACGCGCGGTCACCAGCGCCTTCGGGGGACATATATCGGAAGAATGCGACACAACCGATCAAGAGTGCCAGAGCGGCGATAATGGCGAACTTTGGCAAGGCGTCTTTCATGCGCCCCTCCTCATGTGCGCATGGCACATACCAGGAACGGGCCGATCCCAACTGTGATCTGGGTCACACCTTGAGGGGAAAATCCGGCCTACGGTCGGGTATGTCCCCTCGCAGGTGCCGAAAACTCGCCGCCGAACTGCGTCAATACGCGGAAGATCACCCCGCCTACTGGGCACGCGCGAAAGAGGCGGCGGATCGCCTTGAGGCACTGGCCGAAGAAATGGAGCGGCGTGGCGTCGGCGACGAAGATGATCCAGACCCGGAGCACTGCACGTTGGCCGCCCCGGTTTAGTGGCAGGACGGGCGCAGGACTGGCGGCCATCTGAGAGCGGCTGGTGCTAATCCAGGCAGGATTCAGCCTTCGACCGCGCGGCGGACGCTGACGGTTCCGCCCCACGGCCTACTGAGTGGTTGGTTGATCGCCTGAGCCAGACCCGGCGGTTACGGTGCGCCGTCGAGGGACGGCTGTGCCGGATAATGGGCGAGCCAGGTCCGGACGGACATCCAATTTCCGGGAGGGGAAAAGCTATCGTTCTGACAACGGCCTTGTGGCAATGCCCAAAACTGCTCAGAAAATTCAAGCTATCGCTGATCCGCCCACTAGACGCCGTAGTTAGCCCCTAATTTCTTTCCCAACAAACGAGCCGCGACTCCGACATGAAACGTGCCCCGCAGCAACCAAAGTCTGCTGCGATCCATTCCCAACAGCGGCATGGCGACACAAATGCAGATGAAGGATTTAACGACGGCGAACGTCATGCTTTTTAGTTTGTTGATACGTGTTCCGTGTTTGGCGAGCAGGAACACGTAAGCCTCGCCCTGCTGGAACGACTTGCCCATAACGTAGGATAGATGCGCACGACTGGGCGGCACGTTTTCGGTCGTCAGCGCATTCGGAGCAAAGATTATTTTGCCGCCAGCATTATAGATGGTCGAGAAAAACACCGTGTCCTCGCCACCGGAGCGGCCAAGCTCGGGCAGGAACCGCTGGCCGGTGATCGGTTTGGCGGTCCGACAAAACATTACATTGCTACTGTAGCCGCTCTTAATTTCGCCGCCGATCCACGAGGGCATCGAGCCATGCACCTGGCTATCACGCATCCATCTCGGAGCGTTTGAATCGTAGACCGATTCTACCGGACCGAGGACCACGTCGGCATCACTGCTTGCCATCGCCGTGAGCATCGCGCCAAGCCATTCCGGCGTCACAAGTTCATCATCGTCTATGAAGGCGACGAAGGTCGCCGTGGCAGCTTCCAGACAGGTGTTGCGGGCAATGGAAATATTGCGACCTGGTGCGTGGATGTAGGTGACGGGCAGAGACATGGCGGCTGCCGTTTTGGTGACGATCTGTCGGGCAGTGTCAGTGTCGTCATTATCGACGACGATGATCCGACATGTCCAATCTGGCTGGCGCAGCATCGCCTCCAGGGACAGAAGCGTTTGTTCGACATGAGCACGGCGAAACGTGCAGACGCAGATATCCACGCTATGAGTCATCCCACGGTATTTACTTTGAAATATCGTTAGGTTGCCTTGTGAATTGACAACGGTAGGAACCCGGTTGAAAGTAATCACCTGGCATGCACACTTTCAATGCGCTTGCTCGTGTGGGCACATAGCCACGCACTATCAGGGTGTGCAGCAAGTACGCCATATCCGACTGTGTTTTCTATTGCTTTTTCACTTTTGAGATGGCGGACTATCTCCGCTTCGGTCGCTTCCGAGAAGGCTTGCCGTCGGATGGCGTTTTTCGTCCAGCCCACAGAGGTACTCCGTTTTGTAAGGTCGGCTAACTACTCTTCTGGTTTATGCTCACCCTGTTGCCGCTTGTCCGTCAGTGCCACGTTCATCGGCTATTATTATAGTCTTCAATTATGATCACATAACCACTACGGTAGCGATTTGATGGTTTCACAATGGTTTCAAGAGCGGACATTGCGGGCGACGACAATCGGGTGAACAACTTTAAGTTGCTATGTCTGTGCTAACCGGATAGCGATACCGGTCAAACTGGACGCCGGAACAACTAAGACGCCGGACTGCTGGACCGTGTACGCAGCCTGTGCCAGTGAGGAAGTCCAGGACTTCATGAAAAGAAACTGGTGAGGCGACAGTGGAGCAAACTTCCGCTGAGCCGACTTATGCCGACACCAACTCATACCGGTGTCGAAAGGTGGCCGTCGCCTTTGTCAACGATCCGGCTCATCGTTGCCATGGAAGCAACTTTATGCATCGACCGGTATTGCTCGCTATTCCGTTGTTGCTCACCGCCTGTGGCGGGAAGGTGGCGGCAACTCTCACGGTCATTTGCGCAGGCGCAGCGGGTAGCCAATTACAATGACCGTGCGACTCCCAGCCAACTACCATCCCTCGGATACCGAGGAATTCATGAACCCGATGCAGGTCGAGTATTTCCGTGAACGGTTGGAGACGGCTCGGGCGGACCTACATCGCGAACTCGACGCGGTACCTCGCGCGGAGTCGGATGAGGGTAGTCGCCAGGGCGACCAGGCCGATCATGCCGGTGCTGGCGAGGAGAGGGAGTTTGAGCTTCTGAACCGCGAACGGGTCAGAATTCTGTTGCGGCAAACTGAGCAGGCGCTCGTTCGGCTCGAAAACGGTACATTCGGATACTGCGCGGATACTGGGGAACCTATCGGCCTGAAGCGGCTCATCGCGCAGCCCGCGACATCCCTTTCGCTTGAAGCCCAACTGGAACGTGAACGCCCTGCTTGCTGAGGACTGCTCGCATACACGACGCGGGAACAACAACGGGCGTTGGTGTGAGGCTCGGCTACTGGTTGATTGTGCCTGGAGTTTGTATAGCGGTAGTCAGAAACTGGGGGTCCGGAGCCTCCTGATCCGGGCATATATCGAGCCTGGCGCTTTATCTCGTTGGTCACACGATGGTCGTTCCACGCCAGTGGCGCGAACTTATAGCCGAAGCAACTTTCAATTAAGTCGACTCTACCTATAAAGGATTATTTTTCTACCTCTAAAGGATTATTCGGGGACCCTAGTAAATTTCTCGCGGACAGTTACGCTGAACCTCTCTTAATGCCTCTTAAAACGGGGCCACCTCCTCAGCGTTGTCAAGTCCAACCGGCAAGATCGTAGCGTTATTGCTGACCTGAACAGCGGGAAAAGTCATGATCATAAACGTAAGCTACGGCTCTAGCGTCACCTCATTAAATCTGACCCTTGAAGCTGATTACGAGAGTGCGGTTCAGCAGGCAGTGCAATTTTATGACACCGAATTTACCAATAACGTTACGGTAAACATATCCTTTGGCTACGGATTTTTAGGAGATACGACGACACCAGTCGCGTCAACGGCTACGGCTCAAAACATCCATTATCAGAACACCTTTACCTACGCGCAACTACTTGCCGCTGTTCAGGAGTCCGACATTCAAACGGGTGTCCAACTAGCAGCGGTCGCTTCGCTGCCAGGCACAGACCCTACCGGCGGAGGTCTCTTTGAAGTATCAACCGCCGAGCAAAAAGCTTTGGGTCTGGGAAACTCGACCAGTCTCGATGGAATTATCGGATTGTCCTCCGTCTATCAGTATTCCTGGAATGAACCGTCCATCGCTCCAAACACAGTTGATGCGGTTGGTGCCCTTGAACATGAAATCTCAGAAGTTCTGGGACGTTTTGACTACGGTGGTCAAACATTTGGAGGCACCACTCCTGAATACACTCTCATGGACATGTTCCGTTACGCTTCTCCAGGTGTACGAGACGAACCTTTCGTAGCTGGATATAACTCACAGGCTCTATCGTACTTCTCTTACGACGGATCGCAACTTGAGAACCAGTATGATCTCCCGGCCAACGTTGCGAACGGAGCAGACATCGGTGATTGGGCACCAAGTGTTCAGAACGACTCCTACGGCTACCCAGTTTATGGTGAAGAGGAACCGGTCACATCGACTGACTTACAGGAAATGAACATTCTAGGTTGGACACTACAAACACCTGCCATACCTCCAGTACCACCAGTACCACCAACTCCTTCAGTACCACCGACAACTGTGGAGACTAACATCCTCAACAACGTTACCGGGACAAACTTCCTTGGTGGCGCTGTTCCTGGGTTCCTTATGATTGAAACCACGGATGAAAGTGAGACCCTGTTGGGGGTTGGCGCAAACGGAAGCGCGAGTGAGATCGGCGAATTTGGGGCTGGCTGGTCGATTGATGCGGCAGGAGCTAATGGGTCTGGACAAGCCAATATCTTCGTTGAATATGACGCGAACGGTGAGAGAAGTCTATTCGTCGCGGAAACGAATGGCAATCAGATCGGGGCTGTGGATTCAATCGGCGCAGTGGGAGAGGGTTGGCAGGTTGCAGGCTCAGGAGATTTTAACGGCAATGGATACGCGGGCATACTTCTACAACAAGACATGCTTGGTTTAAGGACGCTCCTGTTCCTTCCGGTTCAGAACGGGTCTTCTAGCGCCGCCATTACCACAGCAGTGGTGCCAGATTCATGGCAAGTTGATGCAATTGGACCTCTTACCGCCAATCCGAATCAGGATGATATTCTAATGAGCTATACTGACGCTGCCGGTCAGCAGCATATTGAAGATTTGAATATCGTGAGTGGAGCATCTCAGGCTCCCCAGCAAATTGGAGTGTTCGGAGCAGGCTGGCAAATCGACGGCATCGGCAATTTCAACGGTAATGGCAGCCCAGAGATACTTCTTGAGGATGATGTAGGATCGAGCCGCAATCTTTTCGCCGCATCCCTTGCGAACAATTCAATCGCATCAGAGTTTCTGCTCGGCGTGGTGGGGGACAATGTGAAGATCGACGGTATAGGAAAACTTAACGGTGATGGCACATCTGACATCGCCTTCAACTATACCGGCAATCAGACTGGACAGAACATCATAGGCTTTTATCAGGTTGAAAATAATGCGATTGTAGGGACCCATCTATCCGGCGCAACGGGTCCTTCCTGGGCGGTCAGTTAAGCTCACGTGAATGACCGTCCCCGATCAGTCTCCCAAAGATATACACACGGCGCACTGACGCCAACACGCTCTGCGACTTCAGCGACTGACAGGCCACGTTTTTTTGAGTGTCGCGGATAATTTGGCTAAAGCTTGGTTTGCGGGCCATCGGTCTATTCCTTCTTGGACCGATGCAATATGGCGACAGGTGACCTGCTTTCAACAGAAAATGATAAATCCTATTGAAAGGATAAGAGCATTCGTCTTTATGAATTCACCAACCCGAGTCAGTACCTTTTGCCCGAAACCCCGGTGGCAGACCTTGGCAAGCAGAGCAACAAGACAGCCGATGCAACGGACAATGCCAATCCACGTTTGAAAAAGAGGACTGAGTAGCGTACAGATACGATATGAGGTAGAGACTCAATCGGCGGCTAACGTAGCGGCACCCATTGGAGCATTTGTCGCCCCGCATATTTCAGGCATACATAGAAACCGGAACCGGTCTCGATCTTCGCCAGACCGCTTCGGCTCATCCCAGCCTCGGCGGCGAGATCGTCCTGGGATAGGATAACGAGCATGAGATTTGGAAGGGCAACCCATTTACACCACGCGCTGTACCTCACCGGCATTTCCGCCGCGTATTTTGGGGCAAATTTACTGATCAGCCGTCATCCAATAGCAGGTATAGCTTTGACGTTGATTGGAGCATCCTGGTCCGCCGTTTGGATTGTAGTGTTGCCAAGAACCCGCCTTTTGAATTTGGACCTGACGGCCCTGATTCGATTCTGGTTGCTTGTCGTGCTTTTCGGTGGAACTTCGGCCTTCTTAGTGCAAAAGTACCACGACGAACAAAATCATCAGTTGTCCTTGGCCACTGGATTGCCGGTTGCCGCAGACAAGACCCTCGCGCCATGGTGCCCGGCCCCGTTTTGGTGCGAATAAAGCATCTCCACTTGTGGCCTTGTTCGTCTGGGTCATGTGATCACGCCGCAGCCTTCCCAACGTCCATCTTCGCATTCACCAAATCAGACGGCGCTGCAATCCTTTGTCCAACGATCAGGATCGGCGGGAGGTGAAAATTCTCAAGGTCGATTATAAGACGCTGGGCTGCTGGACCGTCTTGCAGCCTACGCCAGTGAGGAAGTTCAAGACCTTTTGGAAAGTAACTGGTGATCCGACAATGGATCACCAGCAGACACCAATCCATCGATCTATCCAGCAGCCAACTCTCGCGTGGCCCTGATGGGCAATTTCAGAGCCTTGCACAGGGCGCTCAGGTTCGCATCTCGTGGCCGCCCCCTATCAGTCTCCCACATGTAAATGGCTGCTGTGCTGACACCGACAGCCTCGGCAACTTCTGCGACCGTCAGGCCACGCTTGGCGCGAGTGTCGCGGATAATTTGACTGAAGCTGGGTTTTCGGGCCATTGGACGATTCCTCTCGAAGTTGACATGGTTAAGCTAACATAACGGCCACAATCGTGATCGACAAGTGAATTGGACCTTCAACAGAAAATGATAAATCCTATAAAGAGGATATCAACATGCGTCTTTATGAATTTACAAAGCCGAGCCACTACCTTCTTCCCGCAGCCCACACAGCAAACGTTCTCAAGAAAGGCAAAACTATCAGGGGAACCGATACGACTGACATTGCCGACCCTCATTTGAAGAAGAAGTCAGAGACTAAAAAGCCCACGCATACGCTGTGATATAGGGCGGGCTCAATCGGCGGCTATCTCAGCCGACCCAATCGCTTGATTCGCCGCCCCGCATATCATTTCTCGGTTCCGCAATTTTAATCCATGGAGCCGTTCCGAGACGGTCGTCCGAACGATGTCACCGACATGTGACCAGTCCTCATCGGACGGATCAAGATGAGTAGCCATCATCACGATTGCGTCTCCACTGTTCGGAACGGTCAGAAAGACCGCGCAATTCAGCCCTGCTTCACCTAGCTTCTCGCCGATTTCGATGATGATATCGTTGAGACAATCTCTGATAGTTTCACGCTTATCCTCGACATCCTCTGTGGCTATATTTAACTGAAAGATTGGGTCCATGATCTTGTGCCTTCTCGAATGGGTTATGATGATATTTATTCATCAGTTGGGCGCTGATGAACCTTCGGCGAGCAGGGCCGACGATCTAAATCATCGCAGTGGTGGATGAATGTCGGGACAGACTTTTGCTTTTCTACCTACCCGAAAATGCTCTGCTCCGGTCGATCCTTCGGCCACCCATCGAGTACGTGGCACGATGGGAATTTGGCTAAATCTCGGTCCATGGCCAGAATTAACGTATCCTCGTCTGGTGCTTCGTACTCCTTGATAGCCCGATGACCGTATTGATTTTCGATCTCCACCACATACACCATGGCTGTCTCCTCCTGCACGCTATCTGCCAGCGGTCAATTCAGCCGTCAACGCTACTTTGATCCCTCGATGGCGAACCGTTAACAGATCGACCTTTCATCTGGTGGCGATCCTCGTCATGAACCGTCAGATGGCGGTCCATGCTGCCGGAGCGAGGCCACGGCAGGCGAGTGATGTGTCTGCCGAGGACACATCGAACAGGGCGTCCCACTCGTCGGCCTCCAGGCCACCATCAACATCAGTGTTGTGATTGATCCCACGCGCGGTCAATGGCGCAGCCCTATAGGCGAGAAGGTGACACCATGAAGAAATCTTCATGTCAGGTTCATTTCCGGCGCAAATGAAACCAGCAGGCAAGTTTTGACATGATGAATTTCAGGCTGCGCGCGCCGGATATGTACGGTCAGGCGATCGTAAAATCGTCATTCATTACCCGGAGTTTCCCATGGTTGAGTTCGCGGAAATCTGCCTCGTGCTGAAGGTTGATCGCCGAGCCGTGGCCGCCCTGGAGTATGGCCTGATCGCTGGCGTTCTCGTAGCCACGATCATGGTCGGATTTAGTACCCTCGCGAACAGCCTGTCAGCGAGCTTTTCAGCCATCGGAAACAGTCTCTGAAAAATCATTACCCACGTCTCAACCGCGACTGGAGATGGCGATGAGTCTCCCGGACGCTCGGACTGACAACGAACTGATCAACATTCTGGACGAACCCGAAACCCGCATTATCACCAGCCAGGGCCGTCGACTGTGCTTTACCGCGAGCTTTCGGACAGCGATAGAACGTGGCAGTGCGCTCGCTCGGGCCGGGGCAATAGTGACCACACTCAGTCGGCAGTCAGACAACGTCATTGTCCCGCAGTCCCAGATGTGCCGGCTCAGGAAACTGATCGCTAACAAAGTCTTGCCCGTCGTACCGTAGAGCCACGGTTCCCTGACGAGGCGGTCGGGCTCTTCAATCGTTCATACCAGGCAGCGCGCAGGGATGACAACCAAAGGAATATTACATGAACGCCGTTCTTTATGCTCGCTCGCATAGGTGCGGCAGCAATGATGCGTAAGCCTGTGATCCTATCGCCCATGACGATTTCGTTGTTGCAGACAGCCGAGGGGGCGCTTCGAGAGATGGCCAGCGATGAAGGGCTTTCAGCGGAGGAGAAAGCCACGCTGGACCGGCTCGCCGGGCGCATGGAGAAAAGTCTCCGGCCATCCGTACCGAAGGATGCGACCGACTGACTGCCAGCACAACATGAGCACTGACCGGCGGATGGAGTTTGGCGTGTTCGTGGTTCTGCTGGGCGCATGCGGTCTCGCCCTTGGCGTTTCGCTCAGGGAATTTGACATGATAGGAGTATTGGAAACCGGAACAGCGGCATTGACCGCTGTTTGGGGGGCAATCCTCGCCGTCCGCGTGCGTCGGCGCTAACTGACTGTTGCGGCAGAGCAAAGCCAAACCCGAAAACTGCTTCGAAGATTATGGAAGACCAGCGGCGATTTGGCTGGATTGGTGCCAGCCATGAACCGATGGATATGGTTGGTTGGGCCATGGCGAAGCCCGTAAGTGACGAATTGACCTTAATGGTTATTGTCGGTCGGCCCGATAAAGCCGAACGACAGACCCTCATTTCAACCAACGCCTGTTTTTCGATGCCACATCATTATCAACCAGGACTAACACTCGTTTGCGGCGTGCCACATGAATGCTATATCGCCGTGAAGGGAAACGAAGACGGGAGAGCTTCCAATGCCCATTATTATCCGCCGGGCCAGACAGGGAGATGCCCCAGAGTGCGGAAGGATCACTTTCGAGGCGTTTCAGGCCCTTGCCGATGAGCATGGCTTTCCGCGCGATTTTCCTTCTGGTGATGCAGATGACGCTGATGAGTACCGGCCTCTACACCGAACCGACTGGGCCATATCTACCATCAATCCTGTATTGAGGATCAAGCGCCAGCGGTCTCGGCTGGCTGGTTACTTCCACATTAAGCCGAGTGCAGCCATACCCGTGCCACCGGCAACCGGCCAGCACTGTTCTCGCCGACCAAGCCACGACACCAATTTAGTGTGATGGCCAGTTGTAGCGGGTTTGAAACGTATATGCTGTTGTTTTGTCAACGGTGCAAGTTAGACGATCTAAAGGTCTTCGGAACGAGTTAGCCATCGTCCTGATGGTTACTAATTGGTTCGCTCCATTATATTACCGGCATCGAAGGGACTCATGAATCGTTCCACCTCCCTCTACCTGGATATCGTTCGACCGATGGCGGCGATAATTGTACTTTTGTCACATGTTAGCTATAATAATCTGTCTGGTGGCCAACTTGGCCTGCTGAGTTCCAGCGGGATTCAGGCGGTGGATGTTTTCTTCGTTTTGTCCGGCTTTGTTATCGCTCATGTTTGTGCAACGCGAGAGAATGATGCGAAATCCTATTTTGTGAGTCGAGCCACTAGAATCTATTCGGTTGCGATACCCGCAATTGTGCTTACGGCCATTCTCGATTTCGTCGGGCACCTCGAAAGTCCGGCAACCTATGACGGGCCATATCAGGCATTCACCCCAGGAGTTGTCATACGTTCCATTTTCTTTTTGGGTGAGCAATGGAACACCCATCGTTTTCCTGGCAGCGACGGTCCATACTGGTCCCTTGGATTTGAAGTCTGGTACTATATTGCATTCGGCCTGTTTGTTTTTCTGCCGCGCCGATGCCGTTGGGTGGCTACAGCGGCGGTGCTCGCGTTTATCGGTCCAAAGGTGGCCGTCATGTTCCCGTGCTGGCTTCTGGGGGTCGCGGCGTATCACTTTTGCGTCAAAAGAAACCTGACCCCAGCGGTCGGTTGGCTTCTGCTAATCGCTCCCATTTTTGCCTTTATAGGATATGAGGCGGCTCCTCACTCGCCAGTGCCTCAATTTATGAACTTGGAATTCGATCCGCGTCGTGTTTGGGGTACTGGCCAGGATTATCTCATCAGCTTTTTGTTTACTCTGCATCTGGTCGGATACTATACCGTCTCCGGCACCTTTGACTGGCTACAGCGATATTCTCGTGGTATTCGTTGGGTATCCGGCGCGACCTTCACGATTTATCTAATGCACCTACCGATCATGCATTTGGTATCGGCAAGCTCACCTTGGTCGAAATCATCGCCATGGACCTTGGGCCTTTTGTTGGTCTTAACCCCAATCACATGCTTCGCGCTGGCCGACACTTTAGAGCGACGGAAAGAGTTTTGGCGGATTGTCGTGATGAGGCCATTGGGTCAAATCTCGCATCGTAGAAACTGGCTAGTAAACGAGCCGCCGCCTGGGTGATCACATCCAAAACTGTGCGGCGTCAGGGTCACGAAACGGGGCCAACGGCTTGCCGTGCTATCCGACCGGAACCAATTCCTCGGGACCAAATGTTCGATAATCGACCGTCAATTCTTCTCCGACCGGTATCCTCCTCAGTGCCACGAAGTCGTATCCGTTCCTGGTACGCATGCTCGGTGTTATCGAATGATTAAGATAGCTGTTGAGATTGATCAAGTTCATACCGTGGTTGGGAATGTGCATTTCTCCGTCAGTTGGAATGAATAAATCCCGGATGAGTTTCGACAGCCTGGGTGGGAGAGCCGCCAACTCGTCGTCGGTGATTCGCACGTATCCTATGTCCCCATACTTCGGGATCATTTTGAATGGATTCCGTCCTTTCGGGATTTCGCGGACGGCAAAGACGCCGATGCCGTGAATATTCGATGGTTGTAGTCTGCAAAAGCAGTCTCGAAGAACGCGGTTTAGGAGATGGATGCGCTTCATATGAGTATTCCAGCACGAAGAGCCTATCCACCGATTCCTTCGTTGCCATTCGTCACCTTATCATATTGTTTGACGGGCCGAACTGACTGGCGTGCGGGATGATTTGCTGGAGACAGGTTCTCGACCATTGTTGGGAACACCACGTTGACCTCTGTTCCCTTCTCCGATTTTACACTGAGGATTCCACCGAGTTGGTGTGCCAAGCCCCAGATGATGGATTGACCCAAGGTTCGCTCAGTATCGCCAGCATGGTCTTGAGACCAACCAGGTCCGTCATCAGTCACCGAGAGCACAGCATGACCGTCCGGTAATGGTTTCAATGAAAGTGCGAAATTTGAACCGAGGCCACGCTCGAAGACATGCTTCTGAGCATTATACGCAAATTCGATCACCAGCATCGTGATGGTGCTCATCTGGTCGGAAGATAATCTCACTTCCTCAACTTCAATGCTGACGTTGATCGAGTCAGCATCAATCACCGTCGCCACGGCATCTCGTGTTATCGACGCGAGGCCAAGCTCAAACAGTCTCGGATCGTTGAGCCGTCGATGTATGTCGGCGGAAGCCATGATACGCCGCATCTCTTCCTCAAGGATATCCTTGGCTTCCGTATTCGTCCGATCAATCTTTCGATTGGCACTGTCGAGCACGCCGACGACGGATTGCAATGTATTGGCGATCCGATGTTGCATTTCCTGAAATAGAAGCCGCTGTCGTTCGTTTGCCTCAGCGAGTTCCTCAGCCAGTGACTTCAGTGCACCAATGATTCCGATGGAAAATCCGCCCACCACCACCCACCCCACGGGCAGCAGGTCCATACCAGGCGGTAGGAACAGGTAAACACCGGCAATCACGGATAGGACGAGGACAACCAGTGCTTCCGCCCAACCGAACACAACCGTGACCATGAGTAGCACCGGAAAAAATATCAGCCACGGGATGCCGCCATGTAGGAAGCCCATCGCATGTCGGGCCGCGAGAGCGAGGCCAAATAGGCCAAACACCACCGACCATCGGACGATGGCAGACTGCTTCGACCGCCATGCAAAAATCCGCACGAGCCAGTTCACTTTGACCCCCAGCCCTGGTGGCGTGATAGCACTGACAGCCTCGGTGAGGAAGTAAAGGGTCAGCCATCCCCGTGCAATCCGCTGATCCACGGGTATATTGGATGCTCGACCAGCAATGCATGATGGGCCACCACTGCCCCGGCATCCCAAACTCGCTCTGTCGCGCGCCATCGCCCGGTGAACGGCGGCTGTCCTTGTCACCGTCGATGATCAGCACCGCCACCCTGTCCAAACGAGTGGCTGGATCACCCTTGAACGGTGATAGAGGCTGAAACAGGATTGCACCCGTCAGCAGCCTCGGACGGGTCAGCAGCAATGCCGCCGCCATGATAGCACCATTGGAGCAGCCTACAGCGATAGGAACCTTGGTAAGGCCGTGGCCGACCATGGTGGCCTGGATGAAATCGACCAGCACCGGAGTTCGTTCAGTGATGTCTGCCTCATCAATCGACCGATCTGGCAAGCGTTGGAAAAATGCGAACCCACCGTCGATAGCGACGGTTCCGCGAACACCAAACCGGTGATCTTGGAGCGAGGTATCGCGCCAGTTGGACCAGGTCGTGCTCGTTGCCACCAGAACCATGCAGCAGCACCAGCGGCGATTTGGCCGGGTCGGTGCCAGCGATGAAGTGATGGGCGTGGTTTGGTTAGGTCATGGCGAAGTCCGTCAGAGACGAAATTACTTTAATCGTAAAGGTAGTTTCGTCTCTCACCAAATATCGCCGCGCAACGCCTCAATCGCGGAAGAGAAAGCCTCTAACATCAGAGGTGCAATTACCGCTTCGTCTGTGGTCTCGATGATCTTCTCCAGCAGGCGGCAGGGTCGTTCAAGGAATGCAAGTTTGGTGGCAAGGTCGTTGATGAGGTTGATCGGGAGTCGGGCACTGACGACCCCCCCGCTGCGGCATTAGCTCGGCAACCTCGTCTATGACTTCTCTGTAGGTCGTCACCGCGTGCTGCCTTGAATAATTCGGACGATATCCTGCGCGAAAGCTTTCAAGCCTGGCCTTGTCCTAGCCACGCACGCCCTTTACCGATGTCGGAACAACTGAAACCTTCGGAGACGGCTCAGGCTTGGGTTCTGTCAGGTCGGGGGGATCAAAATGGTCTGTTCGCGCCCAGCCCTTGATCATCTTTCCGTCATGGGTTCTCAGCGGAGTGCCATTCTGGCGCACCGCGACAACCATACTCCATAATGGGCCAAATTCCGGCGCTCTGCGTGTCTCCACGATCTTCACGAAAGACAGGGCTGGCAATGACTGGCTGTCCTCGGTGTCGGCGTCGATTTTTCCGAACTCCCGGTTGAGCGAGAGCGTCTTGAACCGGGGCTTTAATTGCATCAACGGAGATCGTACCAAATCGGCGAGTAATTCGCGCTCGTCCTCCAATTGACTGGGGGTTTGCCTTTGGGTTTCAACTGCCGACGACTGGGCATGGGCTTTTCCGACCAATACCACTATCGGTAGCAAACCGAGGACGGCGCACACAACCACAATAGTCCCGATCCGTGTCGGGATGAGAATAGGCATGCGTGTTTCTCCAATGTAGGGCATTACGCCATCATTGGATTGCCAATTCAAGGAAATTTCTAAACATCGGTTGGCGTCCCCGCCCCTGATCTCATTGCTGCCTAGGAGGTACACGCTTTCCGTGAAGCCGCCATTGCTCAAAAATGCCGCGACCGCCGCGTATGCCGCTCGTCGTTCCCGTACGATGTCCCCGAAGCCGAAACGTGTGGTGAAGAGCACGCAGTCCGTTGAGGGCTGTTGTGTTCCTCGGTATTTGTGCTCACTGCGACAAACCGCAACTACGTGGCATGTGCCGCGTGCGCTATCGCGCCTCATTGCGTAGGATCGGGGTCATCATCCTCGCCGAGGCCGCGCCGCTCCATCTCCTCGGCAAGTGCCTCCAGGCGATCCGCCGCGTCCCTGGCGTGCGTCCGGTAAGCGGGATGATCATCCGCATATTGGCGCAGTTCGGAGGCGAGTTGCTGACACTTCCGGGGAGACACACTGGGAGGGTAGCCTGGTATCCCCGTAGAGTCTGTGATCCACCTCACAGTTTACCCGAGTTAGAGCAGAGCCTCCGCCACCTCCGGGGCATCGGTGAACCATTGCACTGGCACGTCTGGTGCAGCACCCCCCTTTCGACCCAACAGCGCGCGTCAGTATAGCCGCGTCCTCGATTATCAGGCGTCCCTAAGATCGGCAAATAGCGCCCGTTGTGGTGTTCGTGCCGTTCGCCGATCATCAGTCGTCCTCGTTGACCGGTCAGCGGAAATCGTATAGGACCCGAAGGAAACCATAATGTCGGGACAAGTGGACGCCCTGAAGACAAATCAACAAAAATCAGACAAACAGGCTGGGCGACCGACACTATAACCCACACTGTAATGGAGAATAAAAGCAATCGGGGAGCGAGGTCCAGCAAATGGACTGACACAACGAACAGGGGGTTAGCAATGGCAGAACCAGTTTCGCCGGGCGGCATCATGCAACTCGGGATCGCCTCCTGGGGGTCGAAAGTACTTCTGAGCGCAGTTGAGCTTGGACTATTCACCGAATTGGCTACTGGGCCAAAGAATACTGACGAAATACGTGAGCGGTTAGGACTGCACGAACGGAGTACCAGGGATTTCATCGATGCTCTTGTCGCGCTGAAGATGCTCAACCGTCAGGGCAATCTCTATTCAAATACGCCCGAAACGGACGCTTACCTGGATCGTGCCAAACCGCTCTACCTCGGCGGTCTCCTGGAGATGGCCAATGCTCGCCTTTATCCATTCTGGGGAAGGCTCACCGAAGGATTAAAAACCGGTCAGCCACAAAACGAAATTAAGGAGGGCCAAGACCTGTTTGGCGCACTGTATTCCGACCCAACCAGGCTTGAGATTTTCCTCCAGGCCATGACGGGTCTCAGTCTTCTCGCCGCTCATGCCGTCGCCGCCAGCTTTCCGTGGGAATCCTATAAGTCATTCGCCGATATAGGATGCGCCCAGGGCGGCTTCGCGGTGACACTCGCGTCGGCTCATGGTCATTTGTCCGGGATCGGCTTCGACTTGCCGCCCGTGCGTCCGGTGTTCGAGAAATACGTGGCCGAACATGATCTCGGTGTAAGGCTGCGGTTCCAAGAGGGAGACTTCTTCAAAGACCCGCTGCCAACCGTTGATGTCCTTTTCATGGGCCATATTTTGCACGACTGGAATCTGGAGCAGAAGCAGCTTCTCGTGACGAAAGCCTATGATGCGCTCCCAGCCGGTGGAAGTCTGGTGGTGTATGAGAGCATCATTGATGATGACCGGCGCGAGAATGCTTTTGGTCTATTGATGAGCCTCAACATGCTGATCGAAACCAACGAGGGCTTCGACTTCACCGCTTCTGATTGCATTGGCTGGATGAAGCAAGCGGGATTCGCAGATGCGCGAGTACAACAACTTCACGGACCAGATTCAATAGTTATCGGACGGAAATAATTCAATCACGCTGGTTCCGCACATAGGAGAAAGGGAATACCATGCCAATTTTGCCGATACTCACCACCCTACACCGCGCCGAATTTCCGGACGGCTACGCCACTGTTCTGGTGCTGATCGAGAATGCCGCAGGTGCACCGAGGCACACGTACCCAGGTTTGGAAGTGACCTATATCCTGGAAGGCGAGGTGAAACTGATGGTCGACGGGAGACCCGATCAACCGTTGAAGCCCGGTGACTGGTTCGAGGTTCCTGCCGGGGTTCCACACAGCGTTGAGATAATCGGCGGCAAGCCAGGCCGCGCACTCGCCCACTATGTCGTCGAGAAAGACAAGCCGCTTGTCACTTGGCTTTAAGGCCATTCCGTTGATGTTCTCATCAGCGATGTTGGTGGCATTTTCGGCGTTGGCGGTTGCTGCACTCCAACCATCGGCTCGACCGACCGATACGACAACGCCGTGTGGTCACACTGTTTCGGGCGATGATTCAGAATGCGATGACGGAACAAGCGGTAGCTCCAATAAATGGAGCCTGAAATGCCATCAAGCACAATGCGCCTGCGGTATTTGTCTTGACAAATGGAACAGTCCATGTCTGTTTTTGCACCTACTGGGAGATGCCACTCGTACAGGGAGATGCCAATGCCCAAAGCATTCGTTGTCACGCCGGAAACCACGCCGGTTCCGCTAAATGTCGTCGGCGAGCAAATCACGGTTCTCGCGTCAGGCGCTCAAACCGGAAGTTATGAGATTTTTCGTCAGGCAGGGCCTGAAGGCAGCGGTCCACCGCCGCACTTCCATCCCTGGGACGAATCCTTCTATGTGGTGAAGGGCGAAATCGCGTTTGGCATTGGTGACAAGGACATGCTCGCCGTGCCCGGCACGCTCGTGCACCTTCCAGCCGGGACGACGCACTGGTTTCGTTTCGGCAAGGGTGGTGGAGAGATGATCTCCATGACATCGCGCGAGGCAGCATCGCTCTTTTTCACTGATGTTGATCGCGCGATTTCGCCAGAGCAGCCGGATATCCCAAGGCTCGTCGAGGTCGCCAATCAGCATTCACTGACGGTCGCACGTCCTCCCGGCTGACGTTTAAGAAAGGCGGCAACCTCGCGTTTGGTGCGCAGTCGGATCACCGGCATGTCAGCACCGTGCTGATGTGCGTTGTACCCGAAGAAAGTGGCATTCGGAGTCGCTGTCCGCTGGTTCTCCGTCGTCTTTTTGGAACCTGAAAGGTTTGGCGATAAATTGACAGTTTTATCTCCACAGCGTTGATTTAGCGACAATCACACTGGAGGTTCGCCATGTCCCGTATTGTTACCTTGAACATTGAAGATACTCCCGAGGCGTCCCGTCCGGCGTTGAATGCCATGCAAAAGAAGATGGGTAGGATACCCAATATTTTTCGGGTCTTTGCCAACAGTCCCGCCGCGCTGAACGGCTACGCCGGGCTCAGCAGTGCATTGGCCAGCGGGATGCTTGATGCGAAAACGCAAGACCGGATTGCTCTCGCTGTCGCTGAGTTGAACGGTTGCGGCTATTGTCTCTCGGCCCATACTTATCTTGGCAAGCACGTCTCGAAGCTCGACGAGGCCGAGATCATGGCCAATCGAAAGGGTGGTTCTAACGATCAGAAAGCGGACGCTGCTGTAAAATTCGCGGTCGCGACCGTCCGAGAGCGAGGCCATGTCAGCGACGCCGACCTTAACGCCGTCCGGGATGCGGGCTTCAATGACGCCGAGATTGTCGAGATCGTTCTGCATGTCGCCCTGAACACTTTGACGAACTACGTGAATGAGGTGGCGAAGACAGACGTAGATTTCCCTGTCGTTGTTCAACCCTTTTCTTAGGTCTCCTAAGTCGAGAGTATTTAAGCGTTGGCACCGATCACTGCCATCTCCCGCTTGATCCTCTGCACCGTTCCACTGCCGCAGCCAACAATCTTCGCCACTTTGAGGATGCCGTGACCAGCCCCAAGCTGCTGTCGGATGGCGTCCTCGACCTTGCTGCCAATTCGTGGGCAAGAGGGTAGCGAAGGTTTTTACCACCCAGGCTCGGTGGGACGGAGCCCAAGGAAGACTTTTCCTGCTGACTCATAGTGGACCTTGAACGCCGCGTTGTGCTGCACGGCCACGTGAATATCGCGGAAATGCCGCTCCAGTGGATTGGCGGTGTAAATGGCGTTGGTACCGGCTGTATGAAATGCCAGATCGACCGCCCTCAGCGATTCATGAATAGCGTGGACGCAGGACAACCGAGTTCGCGCTATATGGTTGTCCAGATCGGTATCATCGTCGCACAAAGCCTTCCAGAAACGCGCCATACTGTCAGTAACGAAACTCCGGGCAGCACGCGTGATCGCCTCGGCCTGCCCCAGGCTTAACTGCACGTCCGGTCGATCCTTGAGCAAAAGTGGGGATCGAGTAGTGCCCCGCTGGGTGGCGATTTCCATTAAGCTGTCGATTGCCCCCCGCGCGATGCCCAGGGCGTTAGCAGAAAACAAGGACAGCACTAATGTGAACAAAGCACGATGACGATACAGAGTACCGGTCTGCATCGGTGACTCAGCGAGCGAACCCGTGTTGGATGCCGGAACGAACACGTCATTGATCACGAAATCATGGCTGCCGCTGCCGCGCATGCCCATCACGGACCAGGTATCGAGGATTGTCGCGGCGGCGGCGGGGATCCACATCGCCCGCGTCACTGGCGTACCCTCCCTGGACAGGCGGGGTGCATCGCCGTCCATGACGAGGCTGGTACAATATAACCATGTCGCATTGTGCAGACCGCTGACGAAGTTCCATTGCCCTGTGACGCGATAGCCGCCTCCCACGGGCCAGGCACGTCCTTGCGGTCGTAACGAACCCGCTGCCCGCAGGGTCGGCGGGGTGCCGAACATGTCGCGCGCCACATCGGGTGCGAGCCAGGCGCTGAAATAGGCTGGGAAGTTCCCGTTGATGACGCACCAGCGTACTGAACCGTCAGCGGCTGATATGGTCTCAACCGCCTCGAATACGGTCATTGGCGGCAGTTCCAGGCCTCCCAGGGAGCGCGGCAGGAACATTTGATACAGCCCGGCACCGGCCAACGCGTCGGACAGCCCCTGGGGCACCAGCCGGAGGCGCTCCGCGTCCTCCCGCGTGGCGACAATCTGGGGGACGAGACGGCGGGCGGCGGTGACAATATCGGGGACCATGTTCATGCCGCTCACTCTCGCATCATTTCCCGGAGATTGGTCTGGCTTATTCGCGGCATCTCGCCTCAAACTGCCGCCATCTCCCGCTTGATTCGCTGAACCGTCCCAGAACCAACCCCAACGATCCTCGCCACCTTGAGGATGCCGTGCCCGGCATCGAGTTGCTGCCGAATGGCGTCCTCGACCTTGCCGCCAATCGTGGGGCGACCGAGCCTCTTGCCCTGCTCTCGGACACGGTTGAGGCCCGCCACGACCCTACTGCGGATGATCTGCCGCTCCTGCTCGCCAAACACCGACGCCATCTGGATCATCGCCCGTCGCATTGGCGTGGTGCTGTCGATGGCTTGCACGTCGCCAACGCCATGGCGGAATTGGACGCCGCTGGTGTCGCGCTCTACTCCGATCGCAGGACAGACCTACCGAGGCGGTCAATGGACCAGCACAATGGTCATGAGGTCAGATACCGGAATGGGTCCAAGGTTGTCCGCGTTGGCACACATGCCTTGAAAGCGGGTTCTCATGCGTCCCTTTGGCGGCGTCTCTCTCAGCATCGCGGCGTTACAGCAACAGAGCGTGGCAACCATCGAGGCTCAATATTTCAGTTGCTCGTAGGTACCGCGATCATGAACCGTGGGAGGGTTGGTCGAGCCTGCATCATGGGGTGTCGCAAGTGATCCTGGGGCCGCTGCTCGGTCGCTTGGCCTGACAAGAGAACACATGCTGGTAGTTGAGGAGGAAGCCTGACCCCTCTACGGCGGAGGGCAGACCAGGGCGCGTAGTTGGACAAAGCAGTTGAACAAGACCGAGGAACAAAACTGACACCTTACAATGCAGCCATTTTGGACAGGCGAGAACGATCCACTGCTTGACGGACCTGTTTTCGATCACAATCTGCGGCAAGGACTGAGATCACTGCTGATCCCTCCGAGCCACCTCCCGTTAGCTGTATCACACCTGACGTACGGCAGGTGAAACGTAACCTTTTCGATGTCAGAAAGGAGATGTTCGATGCGGTACTCGCTGTTGCTGCTTCCCCTGGCTGCTTTTGGCATGGCCGGATGCGTTGGAGTCGTCTCACCCTCTCCACACCGAACTTCCACCTCCGATATGACGCCTGCACGTTCAGATACATACATGACACCGGAACAGTCGGCTAAGCTAATTATATTGCCCGGCGACACAACGACACCGGTCCAATTGCGATATTTGTCCGATCACGAGGCGAACGCCAATAATCCAATTCCTGACGAGGACATTCGGCAGCGTGCCGGGCTTTAGCCGCAGCCTTGAATACAGGCACGGCAAGGTGCAGCGGATCAAGGGTGTCCGTCATCTGGTCAAAGGCAGGCCGCTTGTCTCGTCCCTTGGCTCCGCTGATCCCGATAGACGTTGCGGTTCATGATCGGCCTATTAGGACCGATGCACTTTGGCCCCCCTTCCAAGGCGAGATGATCACTACCGGTTCGGTGGGACAGTTTGTGGCCTCTGTTTAGAGGTTGAATCCTGGGACTTGTTCTTGACGTAAGCGGCGCACTCCGGGTCGTCCTTTGCGTCGGCAACGAGGTTGCAAGACAACCCACCCCACCCGCCGCTTCGTGCGGCGGCGGAATTTCCGAGCGGAGCACTCGCGAAACCGATGACCACCGAA
>Ga0206832_10109_pt1 | contig 21676 bp, 22 predicted proteins | sample Alteio_BWOrgCont_74_FD_152896 | JGI IMG/M metagenome (GOLD analysis project Ga0206832, IMG submission 152896) | Enriched cells from forest soil in Barre Woods Harvard Forest LTER site, Petersham, Massachusetts, United States -... | ecosystem: Environmental > Terrestrial > Soil > Temperate forest >... | reverse complement strand
AGAACGATTGAGTCAATTGGGGCGGGGCGGTATGCAGCAAAAACGTTGCTCAGGTGATGCTGATCATTTCGGATTGAGCCGCAAGCGCAGATACATATTGACCGAAATGGGATGGTTCCCGTAGTAAGGCTTGATCGCATCGGGCGTGGAGTAGCTTGTAAAGTTGGCTCCCATCCCGGTCTCTAACTTGTGAAATGTTCCGATATCGCGCGTGTATCCGACTGTATATGCGCCGATGCGAAACGTGGATCCCACGGTGCGATCCAGCTGGGCTTCTAAATCCGGCTGATCGCTGAACAGCTCGTCCTTGTCCACCAGCTCGATTCGCCCGGTGAAGAAATTCTTGCGCCGGTACGGTAAAACAGATTCCAGCAAATACGAATTCAAATTGCGATGGTCGATTACCTCATGGTTCCGGCCCCAGATCAAACTGGTGGACCAACTTGAGCCTTGCATGGGACGCGTGTAGTGGATGGAAGCCGTGGCGCGCACCACGTCGCCAGGCGATTCCCGCTCCGGGTTAGCGATTCTCCCTACGGAAAATTGCCCCATCCAATTCGCGGAAGGAAAAAGCGACAAACGCGTGGACCAGGAATTGATGGGGCCATACTGGATAATCCAGCGATTCTCACCCGGCTCGGTTCCATAGAACCCGCTGGCTTCCAGGCGCACCATGTTGTAGAACATGACGCCGGCGGTGATCACTTCGTCGGCGATGTGCGTGGAATCCTGCCAGTGATGCGAAAGCGTGGCCTGAGGCAACTCATCCGCCGAAGCGCGGTGCGGAAACGCCACGGGGCCAAGCGCGGGGTCGCCCACCGGCGCAAAGTAAAACTGCAGCATTACGTTTTCGCCGAGCGGATGCGCGTAGTGAAATCCCAGACCCATGATGAAATTGTGCGGATGCTGGGCGTCCACCAACGGCTTACCGTATGCGGTTTCGCCGGTTTGGAACAACTCCGGATAGCTTCGATTCGTAATGGTGGCCGGATCCAGGCTGAGCATCATTTGAAACATGAAGCTGCCGCCGCCCAGAGGGTGGCTGGCCGCTAACATCCCCCAATTTGGCGAATAAAATTTATCACCGCCGCGTGGGCCGCTTTCCTGCGTGTCCACCACGAATGCCTGAGCCATGAACATCAGGCTCCACTCGTCCGGATTCAGCATGACCATCGGCATGGGCCACGATTGCGGATTCATGCCGGTGCCCGAGGCTTGGCCCATTAAGTAAGTTCCGGCCGCATTCATGCCGCCCATGTTCATTTCCTGGGCGGCGGCCATAGGCAGCAATAGTAGGCATAATGTCGGGATTCTGAACACAGTTCACCTCTTTTGATTTGGCCGCGAATGGACGCGAATGAACGCAAATCCCGCTTTGCGCGCCCAACCGATTGGGCCCTCAAACCGATTGGGCCTTCAAACCGATTGGGCACTCAAACCGAGCCGCGCGCGCAAGCGAGCGTAACGATCCTAAACTCGAAGAGGTAAAGGTGTGACTTTCCCGCAGGTCACCGGCGGCGATTCGCACAGCAGCTCAACGCATCGCCGCAATGCCAAATTAATCGCCACCGGCGGCATTGTAACCGCCGCTGAAATACCGAAGGCCGGCGAAGGGGCCCGCGCTGAGCCGCTTGTCAGGTCATGCTGTTGCGGACATTTTGCCTTACCGTGTTGATGGCAGTGTGCGGCTTCGTTTCCGCCGGCTTGCGTAAGGCAATAAGCGAAACACTGCGCGTTGAAAGCCACCAACGCGACCGTGAGTAAGATTAGCAATCTACTCCAGCTCCGCATTTTTCTCCAGCTTAACATGCATTCGCTACAATGAAGGGTCCCATCCAATTTCCTCCATGATCCAAACGCTATTCGGAACCGTCCCGCAAGAACCCAACCTGCTGGAACGTCTCAAGGCCGGCATTCAAAAAACTCGCGAAGGCCTGGTGGACCGCCTGGAGGACGCCATTGCGGGCCGAAAAGAAATCGACGCTGCTGTTCTCGAAGAAGTGGAATACGCATTGATTACCGCCGATATCGGCGTCAATACGGCCACTGAGATTCTGGAAAGTATCCGCCAGCGCGTGGACCGCAAACAGGTGGGCGACTCCCAGCAGATCAAGCAGCTCATCGCCGAGCATCTGCTGCAGGTATTAGAGGCGGCCGAGCGTCCCATCCCGCGTGTAGCAGAGCCGCCGGCCGTAGTGATGGTGGTGGGTGTCAACGGTTCCGGTAAAACCACCACTATCGGCAAGCTGGCCAGCCGTTACAAAGCGGAGGGCCGCAGCGTGCTGCTGTGTGCCGCGGATACGTTCCGCGCCGCGGCCATTGAGCAGTTGCAGGTATGGGGTGAACGCACCTCTACCGATGTGATCCGGCAATCTTCAGGCGCCGATCCAAGCGCTGTTTTGTTCGATGCGCTGACCGCCGCCAAAGCGCGCAAAGTAGATTATGTCATCGTGGATACCGCGGGCCGGCTGCACACCAAAGCAAATCTCATGGCCGAGCTCGAAAAAATGCGCCGCACCGCTGCCAAGGTAATCCCCAGTGCGCCGCACGAAGTCTTGCTGGTTCTGGACGCAACCACCGGCCAGAACGGACTGGAGCAGGCGCGCAAGTTCACCGAATCGAGCGGCGTCACGGGTCTGGTGCTCACCAAGCTGGATGGAACCGCCAAGGGTGGAATCGTGGTAGCCATCGCTCGCGAGCTGAACTTGCCCATCCGTTATGTCGGTGTCGGCGAGCAGGCCGGCGATCTGTTGCCCTTCGAGCCGGACAAATTCATCGCGTCGCTTTTCGCCACATGAGTATCGCTTGGATGGATGAGGCGCTGGAATTGGCGCGTCGTGGCGTAGGGCGCACCAGTCCTAATCCGGCGGTGGGCGCGATGCTGGTGAAGGACGGTGAAATTGTAGGGCGTGGCTATCACACCTATGCAAACGTAAAGCACGCTGAGATTCTGGCGCTGGATCAAGCCGGAGAACGCGCACGCGGCGCCACCCTCTACGTCACGCTTGAGCCATGCGCGCATCATGGCCGCACGCCGCCTTGTGCCGACGCGTTGATCCAAGCCGGCCTAGCTCGCGTAGTAGCCGCGATGGAAGATCCGAACCCGCTGGTCTCAGGGCTTGGACTCGGCCGCTTGCGCGACGCCGGTATCGCCGTCGAGTTGGCCTCGGAATACGCCAGCGCCGCAGCTCAACTAAATGAAGCTTTCATCCATTCCATGCGGACTGGGCGGCCGCTGGTAACATTGAAAGCCGCCTTAACTCTGGACGGCAAAATCGCCGCTCCGGAAGACAACAGTGGCTGGATTACCAGCGAACGCGCCCGCGCTCACGTCCAGCAGATCCGTCACCATTCCGACGCGATTCTAACCGGCATCGGGACGGTACTGGCCGATGATTGCCTGTTGACCGATCGCACTGGTTTGGAACGCAGCCGCCCGTTGTTGCGGATCGTAGCGGATTCTACGCTTCGAATTCCTCTGGATTCGCGCATCGTCGCCAGCTCCGCCGGTGATGTCGCCATTCTAACCACTTCAGCCGCGCCCGAGGATCGGCGCCGGGCGCTGGAGTACCGCGGCGTGCGAGTGCTGGTGTTCGACGGTCCCGGCGGGCGCGCGGATCTTCAAAAGCTGGTGGAATATCTGGCTCGGGAGAAGTACCGTTCGCTAATGATCGAATCGGGCAGCAAGCTCAACTGGGCCACGCTTGAAGCCGGAATCGTGGATAAGATTTTCTTTTATTACGCGCCTAAGATTTTAGGCGGATTGCAGTCGCTGCCGGTGGCCGGGGGCGTAGGCCGGCTTCGCCGCACTGATGCCATCCGCTTTGAGCGTGTGAAGCTGCACTCCATTCCGCCCGACGAGTTCGCCGTGGAAGCTTACCTGGAGAGATGACGTGTTTACGGGAATAGTGGAGGAACTGGGAACCATCGCCGCGGCCGGCGCTCGCATGAATGTGAAATGCCGCATCGTTATGGAAGACACGCGAGAAGGCTCCAGCATCGCGGTGAACGGAGTCTGTCTGACCGCGACCAACATCGATGAAACGGGATTCTGGTGCGACCTATCGCCGGAAACTCTGGCACGCAGCAATCTCGGCGCGCTACGCGAAGGCTCGCGCGTGAACCTGGAGCGTCCCGCTGCCGTCGGCTCTCGCCTGAGCGGCCACATTGTGCAGGGACACGTGGATGGAACCGGAGAGTTTGTATCGCTGGACGCGCTCCCGGACGGGAACTGGTGGCTGAAAGTTCGCGTGCCACCGGAGCTGGAGCGCTATATGATCCACAAAGGGTCAATCACTCTGGACGGCGTAAGCCTGACCATCGCATCACTAGAAAACAATGTCGTGGGAGTAGCGATTATCCCTTATACCTACGACAACACGGTCATCTCTAGCTATGTCGAAGGGACGGGGATTAATGTTGAGGTTGACCTTGTCGGGAAGTATGTCGAGAAGTTTCTGGTTTCTGGTTCCTAGTTTCTGGTTGTGGGCGGTCGTGGCAGCCCCGAAGATGGCGGATGAACCCAGTCGGGAACCAAATTCGCTGTGGCAACTGGATCTGTTCGAGAACGGGTTCGGCGCTCCGTTCCGAGCCGCGACCGCATGGGAGCGCTAACGCGACCAACCTTGCCTTCTTGTCCGTTCGTGACGCTCCCTGCCGGTCGCGGCCCAGTCTTGCGTGGGTTCGATACGTCACACTACAAGGGCAGCCAGGATGCCAGAAAGCTCTCAACGAGAAACGAGAAACGAATTCTCAATCTCCCAACTCCCGCCGAATCTCCTCCGCAACCGTTCGGGCTTGAGAGAGCGCCCCGATCTCAAAACTGATCGCGCCCACGCGGGGGTGCCCACCGCCGCCGTATCGTTCGCAAATGGTGGCCAGGTTGTGCGTGGGCGGCGTGGGGGCCCAGGGGTTCGATCCCACCGAGACCTTGGTACGGAAGCTGGACGTGCTCACGGATACCGTGTACGTAGCGTCCGGAAAAAGGTAGTAAGGAATAAATTTGTTGTAGCCTTCCATTACTTGGCTGGCTAAATCGAAAAAAATCACGCCGTTCTCACTGAGCGCGTGCGTGCGAATAACGTCGATGGAACGGATGTGCCGTTCGTGCAGCGGCACGTACAGTTGCTGGATCTCCGGCTCCAGGATGATCTGGCCCAGTGTTCGATGCCGCATCCAGCGGATGATCTTGTGAATGATCTCCGAGCCTTTCGCGCTCTCGATCACCAGCGTCAACTGCATGGCCGGCGCGCGCAGTTCCACGGCTTCCTGGGCGTTCGAGTACTGAGCGCCGTCGATAATATCCGCCCATTCCACCAGTTCGGCTAGATCCGGGGCGTCAAAGCCAAACTTATCGCGCGCCACGCTGGCAATGAACTTGGTGCAGGAGCGATAGGAAGGGTCGAATAATTTCTGACCGCTGTGATCCCGCTTGAAGTGTTCGGCGTCCTCCGGGCTCAAGAACGCGCTCTGATGATGATCGAACCACCAGCCGAGGCGCGGATCCGGCGAATATTTGAAATCCACGATGGCATTGACGTCCCCGTCAAAAAGCGCATCCTCGAACAGTTGCGACGCTCTGTGGGCCAGGCCCGTGAATTCGAATGTCGCGCCCGGCGCGAACTTGCCCTCATAAAAGCGGCTGAAAAATGCGGCTGAGGCAGCCCCATCGAAACAATGATCGTGATAGAGAATTCTCACCCGCATGGATTCGGTTCCATTAAAGTTGGAAAACCATCCAGCTTGCCTCATGTGAGGGGGTAAATGCAAGTGGGCTGCTGGACCCTGGCCGGCGCGGATGAACTTTCAGAAGCATTTATAAGAATACCACTGAGTCCCCTTGCTCACGCGCGGGGCTACAATTCACGGAGTTTGCCCCTCGCGCGGATGTTGCCCCTCGCGCGGATGTTGCCCCTCGCGCGGATGTTGCCCCCCACACGGATGTTGTTCCCCGTACAGATGTTGTCCCCGCACAGATGTTACCCCCCGCACGGGGGTTGTCCCCGAACAGATGTTACCCCCCGCACAGATGTTGTCCCCCGCACGGATGTTGTCCCCCGCACGGATGTTGTTCCCCGCACGGATGTTGTTCCAGCACGGATGTTGCCCTGCACGGACGTTGTTCCGCCCACGGACGTAGCCCCGCGTCAGCAAGGGGACGACTTGCCGACCACTCCCTCACTCCACGTTGAAATCGTTCCGCAAAACTTCCAGGTTCTTTTGAGCGAGCGGCTGAAATGGTCCGTCAATGGCCAGGCAGAGCTTGCTGAACTTCGCTGCCTCCACCGCCTTGCTGTGATCGCGGAGTTGACCGGCCAAGGCGTAATTGTCGTATCCAAGATAGAAATACGCCGCGGCCAGCAATTGCGAATCGTCCTGAATCTGTTCCAGCGCGGCGCGCAAATAACGGTCTGAAAGACCGTAGCGTGCCTGCTTTCCGTACACCACGCCGATCATCCAATTCGCTCCGCCGGTGTAGCGCGCTTTTTTCTTCTCCCATTCCTCGGCGGTAACCCCGTCCGGCTTGCGCTTACTTTCCAGCACTTCCAATACGCGCAGCGAATAGGTCAATACTTTCGAGAGGTCCTCTTCGTGGGCCATGTAGTGATTGGCGATGCGCATCAGGTAGTCTTCATTATTCGGATCTTCCGCCAGGCCACGCTCGGCCATCGCGAACGCCTGTGCCGGATTGGCTTCTTCACGGACCCGTATGTTCCGCTTCACGGCAGCCAGGTATTTGCTCTGTGGATTGCGTTGCTCCAAAGCTTGGATCAGTTCGGCTTTCCGCCGCCAATTCGGCTCCAGGGCGGCCTGCGAAGCCAGAACATATTCCGCGTACGCCATTGACTGATTCGAAAATTCAATTTGTTTCGTCCACTCCGGGACGTCGTCAGGATCGCTAGGCTTCTGCGCCAGTGCAGCTTTCGAGGCAGCATCCCAGGACACAGCGGCATATTTCCGGATCAACTCCGTGTCCTTCTGCGCTTCGGCCGCCTGCAGCGCATCGCATGCCGCATCCAGCTCCGTAGCATCCAGCGCCAGCAAACTCTGGGCGGTCCCCAGCACCTTGTCCCACTGCTTGGCCGTCACGTAGATGGGAAGAAGCTGCTCATATACCCAGGCGACCGAGCTGGCTTTCGGATATTGGGCAACATATTTTTCCAGGAAAGCCAGCTTGCGCTCCGGCAGCGGTTCCTGTTGGATCCTTTGCAAGAGAATGCCATCCTCGCTCTCCGGATCGATATCCAGCTTGTGCCGGTCCGCCCCCAGTGCCGCTGTGACGAACAGCACGGTGAGCGCCGGAACAAACAGTTTCATCAATGTTCCCCAATTCAGGCGCATCTATATAATTCATATGTCGGAGCATATGTCTAGAAACTTTAGGCAGCGCCTTAGAACCTCGGTACCAGCGAAATGGTAGAATCGCGAAGCGTCGTTACATTATGATTCTTCCTGATTCTTACTCCAGCGCCCTGCTGCTGATCATTTTGTCCATGCTGTGCTGGGGTTCCTGGGCGAACACTTTCAAGCTGACCGGCAAACCGGCGGGAAAGTGGCGCTTTGAATTGTTCTACTACGACTATTCAGTGGGCGTACTGCTGGCCGCCGTCACTGCGGCATACACGTTCGGATCCATGGGCAGCGAGCTATCGTTCTCAGATAACATGTTGGTCGCCGGAAAACGAAACATGGCCTACGCGGTAGCCGCGGGCATGGTATTCAATCTGGCAAACATGTTGCTGGTCGCCGCCATTTCGGTGGCCGGACTTGCGGTAGCTTTCCCGGTTGGCATCGGACTGGCGCTGGTGATGGGCGTCATCTGGAACTATTTCCTCAATCCGCAGGGTAATCCTATGTTACTGGCGGCGGGCGTAACGCTGGTTATGTGCGCCATCATCGTGGATGCGCTGGCCTACACCGCTCACGCCAAACCGGCCCAGCCTGTGGCGCCGGCTGGCCGCGCGAGATCCAGGCCGCCCACCAGCCGCAAGGGAATTTTGTTAAGTCTGATCAGCGGCGTGCTTATGGGTTCGTTTTATCCGCTGGTGGAAATGTCCAAAGGCGGCGGCGTGGATGCTGCCGGTCTGGGCCCCTACGCCGTAGCTTTCCTCTTCTCCCTCGGTGTCTTCTTTTCCACCTTCGTCTACAACCTGTATTTTTTGAATCTGCCTGTCGAAGGCCCGCCGTTGTCCATGTTCGCGTATTTCAAGGGAACCTTCCGCCAGCACGCTCTGGGAATTGTCGGCGGCGTGATCTGGTGTACCGGAGCCATCGCCAATTTCACGGCGGCCAGCGCTCCGAACAAAGTTCAAGTAGGGCCGGCGATCAGTTACGCAATTGGACAGGGCGCCACCATGGTAAGCGCGCTGTGGGGCGTTTTAGTTTGGAAAGAATTCGCCGGCGCCCGAACCAACGTCCGGGTTCTGCTCACGCTGATGTTCGTATTGTTCCTGGCCGGATTGATGTTGGTCGCAGTCGCTCCACTATACGTTCGCTAGCTTCGCTAGTTCTTCGGTTCTTCAGTTCCTCGGTTCGCTCCATGGAGACATTTCCGAACGTTTGGGCACTATCCGGGTGTGACCATTCACCAATTTGAAGACATCGAAAGCTGGAAAGCGGCGCGCGTACTAGCGGCGAAAGTCTATGAAATGTCCAACCGTGGGAAATTCCGCGCCGACTTCGGACTGCGCGATCAGATTCAGCGCGCGGCGGTCTCGATTATGGCGAATATCGCCGAAGGGTATGGGCGAGGAGGCAAGCCGGAGTTTATCCGCTTCCTACGTATCTCGCGGGCGTCGGCTCTTGAAACTCAGAGTCACCTCTATGTCGCACTCGATCTTGGGTACCTGAGCGAAGCAGACTTCGAAACTTTGCACAAACAAGCACTCGCAGTAACTCGCCTGGTGGGTGGATTCATCAACTACTTGTTGTGCGATGGAACCGAAGAACCAAAGAACTAAAGAACCGAAGAACCAAGAAGCCGCTGAAGCGCCTCCGCAGTCGGCAAACTCCCCTGCGCCACTGCCGCGTTTCCGCCCCCCCGTCCCCCGCTTTCCGCTAACGCCGTCTTCAACACCTGGCCCGCATTGATGCCGCTATCGCTTGAGGCCGCCAGCAATACTGATGGTGGATCTTCGGCCACCGCCAGAAAAACCGCTTTGCCGCCCGCCGTAAAACTCTGGGCTTCCGCGCGCAGTTCATCGGTGATGGTTGGGACGCGGCGCTGGATTTTCCGTAACCCGTCCAGTGCTGGCGCGGTGGCTGCATGCAACTCCCGTCCCTTGGCCACTGCCAGTTCATTAGCCATACGGCGCCTGGCTTTTTCCGATTCCTGCAGCTTTTCCTGGTGCGCCGTAACCATGGCCGGCGTTTCGTCCAGTGCGCAAGAAAAGCCGCGCGCAATCGCGGCGAGCGCAGTGTAATCGGCCTGGGCGCGTTCCACTGCCCGCATGCCGCACACAAATTCAAGTCTCTGGTTTCCCCGGATGCGATCCAGCTTCCGGATCAGGATGGGGCCAATCTCGGCCGTCGAGCGAACGTGCGTTCCTCCACAAGCGCTGCGGTCCAGGTCCTGAATGGTGACGATGCGCACCGCGCCCTCCCGTTCAGTTGGTTTCCGCAAGCCCAGGTCCTGGGATGAATCTTCGAAGCTAACCAGCACCGGCCGGTTCTCGAAGACAATTTGATTGGCGCGGCGTTCGGCCTGCAGTAGCTGATTGGGCTCCAGCGGCCGCTCGATATCGATGGTGCTGGTCCCGGCCCCCAGATGAAAGCTTACCGTCGGCGAGTTGAAAAGCTCAATCAAGACCGCCGACAAAAGATGCTGGCCGCTGTGTTGCTGCATATGATCGAAGCGCCGCTGCCAGTCGATGACGCCAGCGATCTCGTCTCCACTTACCGGCTTGCTCAATAAATGCGCAATCCGCCCGTCTTCATCCACCACGTCCGTCACGCCGGCGCCTCCCAGCTGGCCGGTATCAGTCAGTTGACCGGTATCAGAGGGCTGCCCTCCCGAAGCCGGATAGAACGCGGTGCGGTCCAGATAAACTTTTTTATGGTCCGGACTCACATCTACGATGCGAGCCCGGAATTCGGTCAAGTAGCTGTCGTGATAGTAAAGGCGCTCCGTCACTGCAGCGCTATTTGTACCACATTGCTCGGCTCACTGCCCACCGTGAAGTAGAAAGACTCGGTCCCGGACGGCAGGCCGGCTGGAATCGCCACGTTGATCTGGTAGAGCCCGACGAACGTCGGCGACAGTCCAGCGAAGCTGGGTGTGAAACAATCGGCCTTCGCGAACGGAGTGGATCCTCCGAAGCAGACTTTCACGTCCGGCACATTATCCAGCGGCTTGCTGGGCGCCGCCTCGCCGGTTTGGATGGCGGGAGTGGTTTGGCCCATCCCAATGGCATAAACGATCACTATATCGCCGGCCTTAGCGGGATGCGTGGGGATGCCCGTCACCACCGGCGGCGTATCTGACGTGTTCAGAATCGCGTAAGGTCCGCCGTTGTACAGCAGAAAACGGGGTTCGCTGGCTGCAATGTTCACATAGATCATATTTCCCGTTTGGCCGTTGCGCACAATATGAATGGTCGCGGCGCCGGGCGAAACTTCAAACGGTACTTCGAAGTCGATCTGGCCACCCGATATAAAAAATAGGGGCGCAGCCGTATTGTTCACGAACACTTGCGTACCGTTGATCGTCGTCGGCAGCGGAGGTCCACCGCTGGGATAAGCCAGAGCGCCCTCCGTGAACTGGTCTCCAAACACGGCGGCAATATCGCCTTGCGCGAGAGCTTCTCCCTGTTGGAAGGTGCCATTGTTTACCGCCGCGCCCGCGAAAGCCACCGGCGCACCCTCCGCTTCCACGGTGAATTGGACTGGCACCACCACGCTGCTATTGGCTGCGTTGCTCGCGATAGTCACAGTGCCCGAATAAATACCCGGTGGAAGTGTCGTCGGATCCGCGGTGACAGTTACGGACGAGCCGTTCGTTGCCAATTGCGCCGATAGCCAGTTCGGGTTCGCCCCCGTTGGTAAAGGCACCGGTGCGGTTCCCTGCGCGGTGACGCCGGACGCCGTCAGTGTTCCTTGCCCGCTGTTCGATAGCGCGATAGTCGCAGTCTGCATGATTTGTCCCTGCACGCCCGTCATGTTCACCGTCGCTGGAGTGGACACCAGAATGGGGTCGGTAGTCACGTTGAGCGTCACGGCAATGGCTTGGTTGTCGGGCGCGAAGGACGAGCCGCTCAGCGTGATGGTGGCCGTGGACTGGCCCGTCGCCATGCTTTTGGCAGCGGTTGCCGTCACTTTATATGGAACGTTGAACGTGAAAGTACCTTCGCCGTTCACCGCGATGGACAACCAGGGACTGCTGGGTGCAACAGTGGCCGTTACCGGTGACCCAGTGGTGAAATCCTGGGTAGCGGATCCGCCTGGCGGCAGATAGAAGGCGATGCTGCTGGGAACATCGCCGCCTACCATGGCCGTCACCACCACGAATTGCGGCGCATCCACTGCGGTAGGATCCGCGATGGTTACGGTACCCGTATATGTTCCCGCAGTCAACGATGCAGTTTGTAATGCGATTGCAATCGGGATGCAAGGTCCTTTGAGAGAACAGGTCGTCGAACTTCCCACCGTCGGCGCCAGCCAACTCACCGACGAAGTCGCTGTAAGACTGAGCGTCCCAGTCCCAAGATTGCCGGCAAACAGGTTTTGGGTCGCCCCGGCCGATCCTGGAACCGTCGAAACCGTAAAAGCCGTCTGCGTGAGAACCAGTCTGGGCGCGGCATGCAACGCCGCAGCCCCAAGCAGAAGAAATAATCCGAACTTCGCAAAAGAAAATTTTTCGAGAACCACCTATGTGCTCCTTCTATTTACATAGACTACATTTCAGTTAGACTCGTCGGCAGTCATTAGCGATCAATCACTAATGAAAAAAGGTGACTGGGCGAGGCAAAGTTGGACTGGGGACGCGGAATCCTCCACCAGCACGATTGCAGGTTCGAGGCCAACCTCGCAAATTGCGGACTCCAAGCGTACCGCTGGCCGAAAAACGGCCAGTACCGCCACAAGCGGTGAGGCATCCGGAAACACCGCACCAAAGTCCTCCCTACAAAATAACACGCGGAGTTTGGAAGAGGGACCGTGATTCTGCTCACTTCGGCCCGGTCAGATCGAAATTGGCCCTCAGGAACTGCCAGTCCGGAAGTTCGTAGACGCGCAGCTTGGTGGGAACGTCGACGCTGACCTGCTTCATCTCCGACGGCCCAAGCGAGACCTTTGTGGAAAAAGCGATCAGCGGCGGATCGTCGGGCTTGGCCGTACTGGTTCCTACCCTTACATCCATTTTCAAATCGCCGAGGTCGGCTTCCGAATGATTCACAACTCCAAATCGCACTTCCAGGTGTCCGGGACTCTTCTCGATGATCCGGAATCCCACCAGCTCTAGCTGTTTGGCGGCGGGATCGGAGCTGGAAGTCTGCGATGTCTGCGATGGGCCCGTGCTGGCGGGCTTGGCCTGCTTTTGGGGCGAGGAACATCCAACCATCCCCAGCGCCCCTGCCAATATGATCGTCCACATCTTCATGACCCTAATCATACGCTGAAAAACTACACCTGCCGCAAGATGCCATACTGATTTTTATGAGAGCAGCATTAGTTGGGTTGGTTCTTCTCGCGGCGTCTTTGCTGGCGGCAGACTCAGGCGCCGGCATCCATTGGACGGCTCCGTCCAATTGGAAAGCGCAGGGTGAGCGGCCCATGCGACTGGCCACATATCAAATCCCGGACAACGCCGAGTGCGCCGTCTACTATTTCGGCGCAGGCCAGGGCGGAGGCGTGCAAGCGAATATCGATCGATGGATCGGCCAATTCCAGGGGTCCAAGGCTGCACCCAAGGTGGACAAGCGGACCATCAATGGACTAAAAGTTACTACCGTGGATGTCTCCGGCGCCTACACCGGCATGGGCGGACCCAGCGCGCCCGAAGGGCCGCCGAAACAGGATTATCGCTTGCTAGGTGCGATCGTGGAAGGCCCCCAAGGATCCGTTTTCTTCAAGTTCACCGGCCCGGCGAAAACAGTCGCCGATAACCAAGCCACGTTCGAGAAACTACTATCCACGCTAAAAATTCAATAACGCTAACTGTGGCGCAGGCACTCCTGCCTGCAGCGTCGAGACTGGTCTCGACGTCTTCCTACAACAACTCCGACATATTAAAAAAGAACGGAATCTCCACCGCCGCCGTCTCCGGCGCATCCGAACCATGCACCGCATTCCGTTCAATATTCTTGGCGAAGTTTTTGCGAATGGTGCCCTCCGCGGCCTGAGCCGGATTAGTGGCGCCCATCACTTCTCGCCAATGCTTGATAGCATCCTCGCGTTCCAGCACCAGCACCACTACCGGGCCCTCCGTCATGAATTCCACCAGGCCTGTAAAAAACGGCCGCTCCCGGTGAATCTCGTAAAACGCTTCGGCCTGCTGTTTGGAAAGCCTCGCCATCTTCATGCCGCGCACGCGGAACCCAGCCGTCTCGATGATTCCGAGAATTTTACCCGTGTGTCCCGACGCAACGGCGTCCGGCTTTATGATTGCAAAAGTTTGTTGGATTGCCATTTTCCTTTGATTTTCGTGCCGCCTACAAGCGGCTCTTAACCTTTTCCCCAATCTCGGCCGGGCTGGCGCACACCGTGATCCCGGCGCGCTCCATGGCCTTCATTTTATCTTCAGCCTTTCCGGACCCTCCGGAAATGATCGCGCCCGCATGACCCATGCGCCGGCCTGGTGGCGCCGTCTGCCCCGCGATGAAACCCACCACCGGCTTCTTCACGTGCTTCTGGATATAATCCGCCGCCGCCTCCTCGGCATTCCCGCCGATCTCGCCGATCATCACGATGGCATGCGTTTCCGCATCCGCGTTGAAAAGCTCGATCGCGTCCAAAAATGACGTTCCGATAATCGGATCGCCCCCAATGCCGATACACGTCGATTGGCCGATGTTCAGCTTGCTGAGTTGGCCCACCGCTTCATAGGTCAGCGTCCCGGAACGAGAGACCACGCCAACATTTCCCTGTTTGTGAATGTGGGCCGGCATAATTCCGATCTTGCATTTGCCGGGCGAAATAATGCCAGGACAGTTGGGACCAATGAGACGTGTGGGACGGCCCTGCATAAAAGTCCGCACTCGCACCATATCTGATGTCGGAATACCTTCCGTGATGCATACCACCAGCGGCACACCCGCTTCCGTCGCCTCCATGATGGCATCGGCCGCGAACGGCGGGGGCACGAAAATCACCGAAGCATTCGCGCCCGTCTGCTTCACGGCTTCCGCCACGGTGTTGAACACCGGCAAATTAAGATGCGTTTGACCGCCCTTGCCCGGCGTGACGCCGCCCACCACTTGCGTGCCGTAGTCGATGGAGGCTTGCGCATGGAAGCTGGCCTCCCGTCCGGTGAAACCCTGGAAAATCACCCGCGTGCTTCGATCCACTAGAACGCTCATTGCCGCCCACCCTCCGCCGCGGCGCGCACCACTTTTTCCGCCGCATCCTTCATTCCGTTAGCGATGGTGAAATTCAGCCCCGATGCCTTCAAAATCTCCTGCCCCTTCTCGACATTCGTTCCTTCCATGCGCACCACAACGGGAACCTGCACGTTCAGTTCCCGCGAAGCATTCACCACTCCTGTGGCCAGTACATCGCAGCGCAGAATGCCCCCGAAAATATTAATCAACACCGCTTTCACGCCGGGGTCCGACAACAGAATGCGAAACGCGTTCTTGATCTGTTCCGCATTCGCTCCGCCGCCCACATCCAAAAAGTTCGCCGGACTCCCGCCCGCGTATTTCACAATGTCCATGGTGGCCATCGCCAAACCCGCGCCGTTCACCATGCACGCAATGTTTCCATCCAGCTTGATGTAATTCAGGCTGAAGCGCGACGCCTCCACTTCCAGGGGATCTTCTTCATTCAAATCGCGCAACTCCACCAGGTCCTTGTGACGATAGAGCGCGTTGTCGTCCAGCGTGATTTTGGCGTCCAGCGCGTATACTTTTCCGTCCTTGGTCAGAATGAAAGGATTGATCTCGGCCAGCGCCGCGTCGGTGTCTACATACGCTTTGGCCAGCGCACTCATCGCCGCCACCGCTGCATTGACGCTGGCCGCCGGTATGCCCATGCCGAAAGCCAGATTGCGGCCTTGAAAAGCGGCCAGTCCGTAACCCGGTTCCAGCGTTTCCTTCAGGATCAACTCCGGCGTCTTCGCGGCCACTTCTTCAATTTCCATTCCGCCCGCTGCCGACGCCATGAAAACTGGTTTCCCCTGCGTGCGATCCAGTACGATTCCCAGATAAAGCTCCCGCTCGATGGGCAGCGTCTCCTCCACCAGCAAGCGTTGAACGATGCGGCCTTCCGGGCCAGTCTGGTGCGTCACCAGTTTCATCCCCAGCATCTTTTTGGCGATCTCCAGCGCCTCGGCGGCATCCTTCGCCACCTTAACCCCGCCGCCTTTCCCTCGCCCGCCGGCATGAATCTGCGCCTTCACCACTACGCTGCCGCCGATCTTCTTCGCCGCAGTCTCCACTTCGTCTACGGTGAATGCAACTTCGCCCCTCGGCACAGGGACATCGTATTTGGCCAGGATCGCCTTGGCCTGATATTCGTGAATTTTCATGGGATCAAAACTTAGTGTAGCAATTCATCGAAACGTCACTTCGTTGAGATGCGGCGTCGCATTGAACGTGTCCAGCGATACGCGGGAACGCGTGAAAATGAATTCGGTGAGCGAGCAATTGCGAATCCGCCAGTTCAGCTCCATCGCCATTGGCTCTTTCGCCCCCACCACCGTTTGAACGGCAACGCCGATGGGCCCGCCGGAAGTGAACACCACCACACGCCTGCTGGGACGGTCGGCTTCCAGAATGCCGCGAAACCCGCGCTGCACACGTTCGCGAAAAACCTGCCATGTTTCCACGCCAGGCGCCTCCAGCGTACCGGCAATCCATCGCGGCACCATTTCGTCGAACAGTTTTTGCAGCTCGCGATTATCTTTGACGTTTCGCCGGCCTGCGCCCAGGATGCCATTCGCGTCGTATTCATTGAATTCCGGCCTGGCCTCGAATTGCGCGAATCCGGCCAGCTCCGCCGTCCGTGCGTGACGTTTCAAAGTCCCGCTGTAAACCTCATCAAAGCGAATGTTGCGCGCCTTCCAAAATTCACCCAGCGCGATGGCCTGGCGCTTGCCAATCTCCGATAGCTTGTCCGAGTCCTCGTCAAAAATGGTTGCCTGTGCGTGCCGCACCAGAACCAGCGTGCTCATTTCGCCGGTGCGGACGCGCGAGCTTTACCCAGCACTCGTTCCAGCTCCAGCTTGGCGATGGATTCGCGATGCACTTCGTCCGGGCCGTCGGCCAGGCGCAGCGTGCGCGAATTGGCCCACGCACCAGCCAGGAAAGTGTCTTGAGAAACACCGGCCGCGCCATACGCCTGAATCGCGCGATCCAGTACTCGCAATGCAACATTAGGCGCAATCACTTTGATCATCGCGATCTCCTCGCGCGCCGCCTTGTTGCCAACGGTATCCATCATGAAAGCGGCTTTCAATACCAACAAGCGCGCCTGTTCAATTTCCATGCGCGATTCGGCGATGTCCGCGCGTATGGTGCCTTGCTCGGAAATCTTCTTGCCGAAGGCCACGCGTGAATCAGCGCGCCGGCACATTAGATCCAGCGCCCGCTCGGCCACGCCCATCAGCCGCATGCAATGGTGGATGCGGCCCGGCCCCAGGCGTCCCTGCGCAATTTCGAAACCGCGTCCTTCCCCCAGCAGAATATTAGAAACCGGTACCCGCACGTTGCGGAAACTCACCTCCGCGTGCCCGTGCGGAGCATGATCGTAGCCGAAAACTGTCAGCATGCGCTCGATGGTGACGCCCGGCGTGTCCATCGGCACCAGGATCATGGACTGCTGTTTATGTTTCGGGCCGGCTGGGTCCGTCTTGCCCATGAAGATGGAGATTTTGCAGCGCGGATCGCCTGCTCCCGATGACCACCATTTGCGGCCGTTGATCACATACTGGTCGCCATCGCGGACAATACTGCTCTCAATATTGGTGGCATCCGAAGACGCGACACCTGGTTCTGTCATCGAAAAACAGGAACGCATCTCGCCCTCGAGCAACGGCTTCAGCCACCGCTCCTTTTGTTCCTTGGTGCCGTAACGCGCCAGCACCTCCATGTTGCCGGTGTCGGGCGCGGAGCAATTGAACACCTCGGGCGCCATGGTGGAGCGCCCCATAATCTCGCACAGCGGCGCGTACTCCAGATTCGTGAGCCCGGCGCCGTCTTCGCTCTCCGGCAGAAACAGATTCCACAGTCCCGCCGCGCGCGCCTTCGGTTTCAGCTCCTCAATAATCTCCGACGGGCGCCAACGATCATCCGGATTGATTTCATCGTGGTAACGCTGCTCATTCGGATAAATGTGCTCGTCCATAAAGGCCTGCAGCCTTTTCTGGAGCGACTTGACCTTGTCGGTAAATTCAAAATTCATAGGACACCCCTTGGGCCAGCAAAGTGGGGCAGGCGCTTCCGCCTGCCAACCTCACCGCCCAGTAAACACCGGCGCCCGCTTCTCCACGAAATGCGCCACGCCTTCCTTAAAATCCTCACACTGCAAACTCTTCACCATCTCCTGCTCTGCCGTCTCAAATGCCTCGCCTAATGTTTGAAACATCGCATTATAAACCTGTGTCTTGATGATCCCCAGCGACCGCGGACTGACGTTGTTCGCCAAATCCCGCGCATATGCCTGGACGCTTTCCAAAAAGCCATCCTGCGGAAACACGCGATTCACCAAACCCATCCGCAAAGCTTCATTGGCATCCACCAGCCGCGCCGAAAACAGCATATCCAGCGCATTGGCCGGCCCAATTAAGCGTGGCAGCATCCACGCCAGCCCGTATTCAGCAATCAGACCGCGCTTAGCGAACGCCGTCCCAAATCGCGCTCCCTCCGCTGCAAAACGCAGATCGCAATACAACGTAAGAATGAATCCCAGGCCCACCGCCGGACCGTTCACCGCGGCGATCACAGGCTTCTTGATGGATGGGAAGTACGAATACTTTTTCTGGAAGTCCGGCCGCACGTCCTGACGCTCGCCATTACTGGAGTTCCTCAGGAAACTCTCCGGGCCCCGATAGCCCTCCAGACCTTCCTTGGCGATGGCGCCCAGCAGCGACATGTCCGCGCCCGCGCAAAACCCTCGTCCCGCGCCCGCCAGAATAATCGCGCGAACATTGGAATCGCTCTCCGCTTCATAGATCGCCGCGCGAACTTCCTGGTCCATGACGGCGGTCCAAGCATTCAGTTTGTCCGGACGATTCAGCGTGATGGTCGCTACGCGTTCACTGACGTTGTAAACGGTCTCTTGATTGGCCATGTTTCCTCAGGTGTTGGATGGATTATATCAATGCGGCAGCCTGCTGGATCAGGTTATGCACGCGCCTGTCGAAATGCCGGAACCGTTCATCCTGAGTCTGGCCGCGATGAAATCGAACATAGATCTGCTGCAACACTACGGCCAGTTTGAACAGCGCGAAAACTTCGTAGTAATTGATCAACGACACATCGCGGCCGGTCAGCTCCGCATAGCGCCCGATCAGCTCATCGCGCGTAAACCAGCCGGGCTCGGATGTGAGCGATGCTTTCGTGCCGCCCGGATCGCTCGGCTGCGACCAATAGCAAAGGATCAAGCCCAGATCCACCAGTGGATCGCCGACAGTAGCCATCTCCCAGTCCAGCACGGCCTCTATCCGTCCGGGGTCCTGTGCATCCAGCATCAGATTGTCCAGCTTGAAATCGTTGTGAACCAGCGTCGGCGCGGGCGAAACCGGCAGATGATCCGTCAGCCATTGGATCAGGCGGTCCATCAGAGCAATTTCCTCGGTTTTGGCGCGATTCCAGCGTTCAAACCAGCCGCGCACCTGCCGTTCCAGAAATCCCGTGGGCTTGCCGAGCGAAACCAGACCATGCTCCTCAATATCCACGGCGTGTAATTCCACCAGGCAGTCTACAAAGCCGCGGCTCACCCGCACCGGATAGTCCGGGAAAGCCGACAGCTCCGTTGGAATGCGGTCACGCACCACGATGCCATTCCGCCTGTCCATCAGGAAGAACACCGCGCCGATAATCGAGGTGTCCTCGCACAAATGAAAAACTTCCGGCGCAGCGTCAAAGAATGGATGCACGGCTTTGAGCACCATATATTCGCGCGCCATGTCGTGCGCCTTCGGCGCTACCGGCCCCAAAGGACCGCGCCGCAGCACATATTCGCGTTGCGGTGTGCGCAACAGATAGGTCAGATTCGAATGGCCACCCGGAAATTGTTCGATAAGCAAGCTCGCGCCGCCTTCAATCTTGTCTTCCAGATAGTTGGTCAGCGCAGCCCGATCTAACTCTTCGCCTGAGCGAACGGCTGCGGTATCTTGACTCATGCTCATCGGCTCGCGCGCCTAGTGGATATCATACGGCAGCCGTGACAGCTCATTGGTTCTGCTGTCCCAACTCAGGATGCACGGAGATTGCGGCCGGTCGATAAACTGAGTCGAGTCTCCGTTACGCTGCATTTCGACACACTCCTCGAATCCGTTCGCGAAGAAATACACGCCGTTCAAGCTTCCCGGTAATCCCGATACGATAACCTTGTTCGGACACGCCGCCGCCGCGCTGCATGCGGCCTTCGCTTTCTGCGCCGCTTCTTCCCACGCGTTGAGATTGTGAAATAAGGCGGTCACGTTGAACGCCAGAATAGAAACCGCGACCACCCACCGCGGCTTCCAGTTCAAGTTTTCTACAGCCGTCCCAAGCAACAGGCAGAAACCCAAGACCGGAAGATAGAGGACCCGGGCCTTCTGCAAATCTGGGCCGATCAGCAGCAATGACCAAGGCGGTAGAGCCAGAGAAAACAGAAAACCCAGCGGGACGATGAAAGCGTTCCTGCTCACTCGCGCCGTTGCCAGCCAGACCAGCGTTGCCAGGTACAAAACCATGACGATGCCGAACGCCGCATTCGGCTGGTGACTCCAGTTGATCGGGAAAAACAAAATAGCGGTCAGCCTCAGTATCAGCGCCTTCACCAACGTGATCACGCCGAAGGACAACGCCTCCGATTGGCCGGTTCCATTTTGGTAACCCCCGACGCCGCCCAGCAAAATGATGCGCCACACCAGCAGCGCCGCGCTAACGGCGAAAAAGGGAATAAGCGCGTTGATCGCGCGGCGTGTTTTCAAAACACCATTCGCCGCAAGAAATACAACCAATAGCAATGCGAATGTATATGCCGACTCCTTACTTAGGATCGCCAGCAGCATCGAAAACAGCGAGATAACGTACCAGACCGCGCCGCCATCTCTGTTCCAGAAGCGGATAAACGAAGCCAGTCCAAGAAGAACGAAGAAAGCGGCCAGCAAATCGGCCCGCCCCGCCAGCCACACCACCGCCTCTGGCCGCGTCCCATGCACGGCGAACAAAGCAGCGGCAAACGTCGCACTGAATCGGGAAAAGCCCAACATTCGCGCAACAAGAAAAACCAAAATCGAATTCGCCGCGTGGATGGCGAACTCCGTCCAATGCCAGCAGGCCGGATTGGTCGCGGCCCACTTATACGCCACGTGCATGTAAAGGTGAGTGATGGGTCGGTACGATCCGTCGCCGCCCCTGGTCGCGAATAGGGCGCGTAGGTACAAAAACGATTTCGCCTGTTTCAGCAATATGAAATCGTCCGAAAGAAAATAGAAGCCCGCGGCGCGCCAGAATATCGCCGCGATCAATGCTGCAATCAGCAGAATGGCCAATGCATCCCACGCATCGAAATTTCGCGGGGTGGGGGTGACGTCGGCCGGCTTTGCTCGAAGCAGCAGCAACAGCGTTAGCGCCAATCCAACCATGCTTTCGACGTTGACCGGTGATCGAAAATACACCTGCCACGTCAACGGCCCTGCCAGAGTTCTGGCCGCCAGGAACAAGGCGCTCACTACCAGCGCTGCCGCGAGCGGCCATTGCATCCATCGTCGTGCCGCGCTCATGTCTAGATCACCAGCATGCAATCCCCGTAGGAATAGAATCGATATCCCGCTTCCACGGCATGCCGATATGCGGACAATACGAAATCCTGTCCGCCCAACGCGCATACCAGCATCAGCAGGCTGGATTGCGGCAGATGAAAATTGGTCAGCATTGCGTTCGTTCTTTGAAATTCGAAACTGGGCCGGATGAAGAGATCCGTTTTCTCTGTTTTCCCCAGGAACATGCTCTCCACCGCTCTCACGCTGGTGGTGCCGGCGCAAACGGCTCGTTTTGCCCGCCTGATTTTGGCCGCGTTTTCCTCAGTGACAAAGAATCGTTCCGAATGCAGCGTCTCGCCGCGCACCGGCTGAAATGTTCCCAGCCCGACATGCAGCGTCACGTACGCGATCTCCGCATCAGCCCTCCGGCACGCCTCCAAAATCTCTGGGGTGAAGTGCAGTCCCGCCGTAGGCGCCGCGATCGATCCCGTCTCTCGCGCAAACACGGTCTGATATCGTTCGCGATCCTCCGCCGTGTCCGCGCGCTTGATATACGGCGGCAACGGGACATGCCCGTTCTTTTCCAGCCACTCGCGAATATCGCCGTTC
>Ga0206832_10108_pt1 | contig 21799 bp, 22 predicted proteins | sample Alteio_BWOrgCont_74_FD_152896 | JGI IMG/M metagenome (GOLD analysis project Ga0206832, IMG submission 152896) | Enriched cells from forest soil in Barre Woods Harvard Forest LTER site, Petersham, Massachusetts, United States -... | ecosystem: Environmental > Terrestrial > Soil > Temperate forest >... | reverse complement strand
AAATTAATGTGATCTTTGCTCGTTCTTAACACGAATGTATTTAAGTTAGCTCCGTTTTTAGGTTTGACATACATAACCTTTAACCAATAAAAATCAAAAGACGGAGAGATCAATGAGTCAAACACATACAATAAATAACAAACCCTACATACAACCTGTAGTCAATCAGCACCCATGTGCACAGCGAGATTATACCCTGATTCTTGACAAATCGGGGTCCATGGCCACTCGGGATATGCCTAATAATAAAACACGTTGGACAGCGACACAGGAGTCCACTTTTGCTCTCGCTGCCAAAGTGGCTGAGTTAGATCCGGATGGCATCGACATTTGGCTATTTTCTAACGATAGCGTGCGCTATCACAATGTAAGTCCTGAAAAAGTGCAACAAATTTTCCAAGAGAATGAACCTTGTGGTGGCACAGCAATGGCTGAAGTGTTAAATAAGGCTTTGGATGCATATTTCGTCAAACGTGATGCTGGGCAGACTAAACCGAATGGAGAAGCTATTTTTGTTGTAACAGATGGAGAGCCGGATAACAAAGAAGATGTTATAAAAACTCTTTCAGCAGCTTCTTTCCGTTTACGTCCTAATGATAATTTGGCTGTTAACTTCATCCAGGTTGGACATGACCAAGCTGCTACTCAATTTTTAGATTCTTTAGATACCGGTCTTGCTCCAAACGGCAAAGTTGCCTATGACTTCATTAAAACAATTAAAATAGCGGATATGGAACGTCAAGGTCTAACTCAAACTATTTTCAATTTGATTAATGAAACAGCAAAAAATCGAATGGCTGCATTGAGATCATAAAAATATAAAAATAAAAGTGACTCACACTTAAATGTAGGTGTGAGTTATTTTTTTACTTCGAGTATGGAAAATTCGGTGGCTGTGGGATATATGCCGATTAATGTAAAACCTGAATTTTCAAGCAGACGTGTCATTGATGACAGACTTCGCTCTTTTCCTCCGGTTATTGCGAGCATTAAGAAATCCATACAATGAGCGTAAGACTGCTTTTCTCCTGGCTGTAGTACGACTTCAACGATCAGTAGACGACTGTCCGGACGCATTGCACTATAACAGTTTTTAAGGATTTGAGTGGCTTTTACATCATCCCAATCATGAATCACAGATTTTAAGATATAGGCATCTCTCCCTTCAGGAATGGAAGTAAAAAAATCTCCTGAAATGCGTTGGCAATGGCTATTTTCAAATTGAGGATTTTGTATCCTTATTTTTTCAATAACTTCAGGTAATTCAAATACACTACCAGATAAATGTTGATGCTTTTGCAGCATCGCTTGGAGGAACTGACCATACCCTCCACCTACATCACAAACGGAATTGAATTGAGCGAAGTTGTAATTTGATAGAGCTGAATTAATCACAGCTTTGGATTTTTCTTTCATGGCCTCTTGAAAGAGTGCTGCATGTGTAGGATTAGCTTTAAAATAACCAAAAACAGGTTGTTTAAAGGATAACTCAAAGGCAGGTGTTCCTGTTTTGATAGAAGAAAAAATCTCTGGCCATGATTTATTGATGTCTTCACCGTAAAATAGAGAAAGAGCGTGCAATGTATCTGGATTGGTTTTTACGAGTAATCGGCTTGCATCTGTATTTGCAAAAACATCCGGAGTAATTTCTTCGAAAATTTCATAACTAGCAAGCATTTGAAGTAAGCGATAAAGAGACTCAGGATTTGATTGAGACAGGCTTGCTAACTCTTCGATCGACTTAGGACCCGACTGCAAATATTCAGCGATTTCCAGTTTCGTGGCTGCATAAAGTCCCCGTGAAATCCACTCTCCGGCAAAAAGAGACAACAGTTTTTGTCTAGAGGTCTCTTGAGGAGTTTTTTGAGCGAGTAATTCCTGTCCATTAATGACGCCATTGCAACAAATAGCTAAGGATATAAAGAACAGTGAGCAAGTATTATAGAATTTTCTTTGTGAAATTTTCATTTTAATTTTCTCTGAAGTTGTTTGACATACCAGTCTTTTATAAATGGCTCAGGGAGTATTGGAGATGAAAACAATCGCCATGGAAGCCACTTATTTTGATAATTGTATCTAAATCGACAAAATAAGCATAGTACACTTTATCTAGAACATGTGGATAAGCAACGTATACTATACTTATCCATGGAAAGTTTAAAAAGCGAAACAGCTCAAAATGTTATAGCGTTATGTCGATGTCGTCCCTACAGGACTCAATATTTTGAAAATCTTACCCAGGCCTGACGACCTGGGCTGTATCATTCCGTCCCTTCAGGACTAAGATCAATTGTCAAGTCCTGAAGGGACGATATGTTACAGCCCAGGTCGTCAGGCCTGGGTAAAAATAACGAGAAATGAGTCCTGTAAGGACGGCATAAACACGAAGCCATGACTTTTTGAGATGTTACTAAGAAATAGGGCTAAAAACCATGGGTGCAATTATAAGTATGGATCGTCAATTCTAACAGTCATTTTTCTATTCACCAAATAAATGAATACCGCTGAAATCTGTAGACCGCTTCCGTGGTATTTTAAGTGAAAATATTAAGTGTTTTAATATGTTATAAAACATGTGTAATAAATCATTTGACTTAAATCCTGCTCATGGTTACAATGGGGCAGGTTTGTATTTTAATATCGCATTAACAATAGGTTGCGAACATGAAAACCTTGACCTTTATAAACTCTAGTATAGGGCCTAAGAGCTCACACAAAGTGTGTTCTCTTTTACCTTGTCTTGCTTCTATCAATATTTCTTCTCGTCGCTCTTTCCGCCGTCGGCGTTAACGCCACACCTCCCAAAGTTTTTTATTTTTATTTTTTACCAGTAACTAGCCACTAAGCTTTATTTCCGTTTTTTCGTAAAACGCAAATCTATTGCTTTTGAGTTAAATATAAATCTACGTCCCTAACCTTATAGGAGTTTTTATGCTTGCGCATTTTAAAAAATATTTTATTGCATTAGTTATTGTTGTCACACTGGGACTAATTATTGTGAAGCCATTTCAGTCCGCTGAAAAGTCCTCTCATGAAACTTTAGTCATCGGTCTACAAAGTGGGTATCCGCCCTTTGAATTTATGAATGATTCAGGTGAAATTGTTGGCTTTGATGTAGAAGTCGCAGGACTCATCGCTGAAAAATTAAAGAAGACACTCGTCATAAAAGATATGGAATTTGAGGGGGTCATTCTATCACTTAAGCAGGGTAAAATCGATCTTATCATGACTGGGATGGATATCACTCCTAGTAGGCTGAAAGAAATTTCGATGGTTCCCTATCATGGTGAAAATGCCACGTCATTAAGTCTTATTTTTTGGGATGAAATTCCATCCGGCATCACTACAATCGAAGATATTGCAAAGCTTCCTAATCCAAGTATAAGCGTTGAATCCGGTGCCACTCCGGAAAGCTTCTTAAAGAATTTTCCTGAAATCAAGTCCAAGGCATTCCAAGGAGCCTTAGCACCGCTTATGGATGTCAAATTTGGGAAATCGGCAGCCAATTTAGTTGAGCCCGATGTCGCAGCATATCTTAAAAGGCAACATCCTGAAATCAAGATTTTAGACGTCCCTCTTCCAAAGGAACTAATTATCATGGGATTTGGCATAGGGATAAAAAAGGAAAATCATGAACTTATACAGCAAGTTCAAACCATCATTCAAGAACTCAAAGCATCAGGACAGTTTAAACAGTTGGAAGATAAATGGTTTAAAGAAGGGGGAGGGTGATGTTAGAAGAATATTCGTTATTGATTAATTCTATTCCATTTTTGCTGCAGGGAGCATTGGCTACGATTGAAATAGCTCTTGTTTCGATTGCAAAAGGACTATGTGGAGGGATTCTTATAGGAGTGTTGAACTGTAATAAAATGGGCAATCCATTTTCTGCAGGAATTCTCAACACATTTGTTTGGATCATAAGAGGCACTCCACTTTTTGTGCAGGTGTTAATCATCTATTACGCATTGCCGGAGGTAATTGGGATATCTCTATCTCCATTCACAGCTGGAGTGATAGCGCTAGGTATTAATTCCATGGCATATGTATCTGAAATTGTGCGTGGAGGTATCAATGCCATTCCTGAAGGGCAATGGGAGGCAGCGTATGTCATAGGACTTAAGCCATGGCAAACTTTGCAGGGGATAATTTTGCCGCAAATGTTACGCATAAATTTGCCGGGATTAACAAATGAACTCACATCATTGATCAAAGAAACAAGTATTTTGATGGTGATAGGAGTCGCGGAGCTGACAAAAGTCAGCAAAGATATTGTTGCGCGTGAGCTGGATCCAATGACGATTTACTTGGCAGCCGCAGCGATTTATCTTGTGATGACAACATGTGTCTCATTGTTTGCGCAATACACACAAAAAAGGTGGCATTTATGATTAGTGGAAAAAATATTACGTGGAAATATAAATGTAAAAAGGGCTCTTCACTCATTTTAAAAGATGTATCTTTTGAAATTGAGAAAGGAAGAATCACAACATTTATGGGGCAAAGTGGGGCTGGTAAAACCACATTACTCAAGTGCATTGCCAATTTAAATAGCGGATATGAAGGGATAATTGCGTGTGATGGAAAAGATATTACACATTTCAATGCTATTGAAAGAGCCACGACAATTGGATTTGTATTGCAGCAATTTCATTTGTTTCCTCATCTTTCTGTTCTCAAGAATTGCACCTATGCACTTGTGCATACAATGAAATTCGATGAGGCAGAAGCTGAAAACAGAGCTTTGGATATTTTGCAGGCTTTGAGCATGCAGTCATATATTCATTCATTTCCTTCACAACTTTCTGGTGGACAGCAACAACGTGTCGCTATTGCCAGGTCATTGGTATTGCAACCCAAAATATTGCTTTTGGATGAGCCAACATCTGCATTGGATCCGGAAAGTAAGAAGAACTTAGAGTCTTTGCTTCTAGAACTCAATGCCGGAGGGATCACCATTGCTCTATCAAGTCATGATATGCCATTTATCCGAAAAATAATGGATTACGTGTACTTCATGGAACAAGGAAAACTCATTGAGGAGTGGGATCAGAAAAAACACGATCTGGAATCTAAACATAAAATTAAACAATTTTTATCACACATATAGGTTTAAAAGGAAGATATATGAAAAAAGTAGTTTTAGCTTATAGCGGAGGTCTCGATACTTCCATTATTTTAAAATGGCTCATAGAGAAAGAATTTGAAGTTGTCTGTTTTTTAGCAGACATCGGTCAAAAAGAAGACATGGAAGCTCTTAAAGAAAAAGCCCTTAAATTAGGGGCAAGTAAGGTCTACATTGAAGATCTTAAACAGGAATTCGTAGAAAAATATGTTTTTCAAGCCCTTAAAGCCAATGCCATGTATGAAGGAAGATACCTTCTTGGTACCTCTCTTGCTCGACCATTAATCGCTAAAAAGCAAATTGAAATTGCAGTTATGGAAAATACTACCTTTGTTGCTCATGGAGCAACAGGAAAAGGAAATGACCAAGTGCGTTTTGAAATGACGTATCTGATATTGATGCCGGATGTCACTATCATTAGTCCATGGAAAGATCAAGAGTTTCTTGCTCAATTTAAAGGAAGAACTGACATGATCGATTATGCTCACAAGCATGGAATCCCGATCACCTCAACATTAAAAAAGCCATATAGCATGGATGAAAATATCTTGCATACGAGCTATGAAGGAGGAATTTTGGAAAATCCATTTCAAAAACCTCCGGAAGATATGTTTCAACATACTGTCTCGCTAAAAGATTCTCCTGATGAAGAAACTCAGCTTATTATTGAGTTTTCACGTGGAACTCCCATTTCTATCACTAATGTATCTGATGGCACTACCGTAAAAAAATCTGCCGTAGAACTTTTGTCCTATCTTAATGAATTGGGAAGCAAGAATGGGATTGGAAGAATCGATATTGTGGAAAATAGATTTGTAGGAATGAAATCAAGGGGAGTTTATGAAACGCCCGGCGGTACAATTTTATGGAAAGCACATCATGACCTTGAAGCATTGGTTTTAGATAGAGAGGTCTTTCATCTTAAGGAGATGTGGATGCCAAAAATTGCGCAACTTATTTACAACGGCTTTTGGTTCGCTCCGGAAATGGATTTCTTGATGGCAGCCATTGAGAAAAGTCAAGAGCATGTAGAAGGTAAAGTTCACTTAAAACTCTATAAGGGGAATGTTGTGATCACGAAACGTGAGTCGGCAAAGTCCCTTTACAATCAAGATGTCGCCAGTATGGATCGTTTGGGAAATTACGATCAACTCGATGCAAAAGGCTTTATTAAGCTTAATGCGCTCAGACTAAAAACTTATGCAATAATAAATGGAGAAAAATAAATGACGCTTTCAGAAACATTAGAAAAAATTAAGGCTACGCCCGTTCAACAAGGACAGAAGGTTGCTGTGGCTTTCTCAGGTGGATTAGATTCATCTCTGGCTATACCATTATTAAGGCATATCTATAATGCCAAAGAGATTATTCCTATTACTATTGACATAGGTCAAGGTGATGAAGAGATAAAGGAAGTGTACGATAAAGCAGCTGCTTTAGGGATACAACCAATCATCATAGATGCCAAACAGGAATTCTCAAACGAGTGGCTGACAAAAGCTATTCAGGCAAATTCCGATTATAATGGATATCCTGTGTCAACTTCAATGACACGACAGCTAGTAGCAAGAATCATCGCCCTCAAAGCAAAGGAATTCGGGTGTGATGCTATCCTTGAAGGATCGACAGGAAAAGGCAATGATCAATATCGTATGCATAATGTGTTTAAATTATTTGCCCCGGAACTTGATGTACTTGTGCCGGTAAGGGATTTCAATTTGACTCGATTAGAAGAGCAGTTGCTATGTATTCATTGGGGAGTACCAGTGACAGAACAGATTGTTGGTGGGGATGATAAGACATTATGGTGTCGTTCTATCGCTTCAGGTGCCATCGACCTGAATCAGCCATTACCTGATCATGTGTGGATGTGGAGGGTTCCTCCGCAGAAAGTTGTGGATGCAGCAGTTGAAATTGAACTTGAATTTTCCAAAGGATTGCCCATTAGTTTAAATGGAAAAAAGCTGCCGCTTGATATTATTATAGGCGAGTTGAATCTGATTGCAGGATCACAAGGCATTGGGTTGATCGATATGTTTGAAGATGGAATTATGGAGCTAAAAAGCAGGGAAGTCTATGAAGCACCTGCGGCACATGTCATTTTAAAGCTACATCGCGATTTAGAACAGCAATGTTTGACAAAAGATGAACTCCAATTCAAGAAAACTGTCGATGCTAAATGGGCATATCTTGTATATCATGGACTTTGGTATTCACCTCTGAAGCAAGATTTAGATGCGTTTATTTTACAATCGCAGCAAATGGTCTGTGGAAAGATAAAAGCAAAATTGTATAAAGGGAATATCGAAATCTCTTATAGAGAGTCAAGCCATTCCCTGTTTGCTCCGGAAGTGCGTTCGATTAAAAATGTATCCTTTGATCAAAGATGGTGTGCTAACGCAGCAAAAATACGTGGGCTTCCTTGTGAGATTCTTGCGAAAAGACAACATAACCTCTCAAAAGGAGTTGTATCATGAAACTTTGGGAAAAAGGCTATAAGCTAGATCACTTGGTTGAAACATTTATGACGGGGGATGATCCCTCATTGGATCATGTCCTGATTTCATACGATTGTATCGGCAGCATGGCACATGCAAAGATGCTGACAAAAATTGGTATTTTAACTGCTGAGGAATGTCACCAATTAGTGAAGGAATTAGCTCAGATCATTCATTTGGCTGAAGAAGGCAAATTCATCATCAAACCGGAGGATGAGGATGTCCATACTGCTGTTGAAAATATGCTGGTTGCGAAGTTAGGAGATACCGGCAAGAAACTTCATACGGCACGTTCTAGAAATGATCAAGTGTTGTTAGATATGCGTCTATACATGAAAAATCAAATTCTTTTGATTTCACAAGAGGTCCTAAATGCTTGTGATATTTTATGCAAATTTGCAGAAATGAATAAAGATGTTCCAATGCCAGGAAGAACGCATTTTCAACGCGCCATGCCCTCTTCAATGGGACTTTGGGCCGGTGCCTTTGCAGAATCGCTTCTTGATGACATTCAATTGCTTGAAGGCGTGTATCAGCTGATAGATCAATGTCCATTGGGATCTGCGGCAAGCTATGGAGTCTCGATTCCAATTGATCGTCAGTATTGTGCTGATCTTTTAGGATTTAAATCTGTGCAAAATAATGTACTTTACGCCAACAACAGTCGTGGCAAATTTGAGGCTGCGGTGCTGCATGTATTGGTTCAGATCATGAATGATTTGAGTAAAATTGCGACCGATATCATCATATTTAGCGCTCCCGAATTTGGATATCTTGTTCTACCGGAAAAATTCTGTCCGGGAAGTAGCCTGATGCCTCAAAAGCGAAATCCATGTCCACTTGAACTTATTCGTGCGAAGTCAGCAACCCTTCAAGGGTTGTTATTTCAAACGCTTGAAATTGTTAGGGCATTGCCTTCCGGTTATAATAGAGACTTTCAAGAAACAAAGCGTCCAATGATGCATGGATTCGATACAACCTATCTATCTCTGAAGGTGTTTACACAGATATTTTCTGAACTACAAGTTGATAAGAAGATTTGCATAGATACATTTACCCCGGAATTATTTGCGACAGATCATGTGTTAAAGCTGACAAGTGAAGGAACACCATTTAGAGATGCTTATAAACAGGTAGCAAAAGATCCGCATAGCGTATCTGAAAGAGATCCCGTTGCCAATATTATGTCGAAAAAACATCAAGGAGCAACAGGAAATCTTGGGCTACCGATCAGCTATTCTAAGCTGAAAAACTATCAACAATGGGTGGACGTTGAAAAAGAGAAGTGGGATCAAGTTATCACAAATATCCCTAAAACAAAAGGATAATGAAATCTGAGAACATTCTATTTATTATATGTCCTATACCGCGGTAGCGGTCAACAGATATTAGCCCCGTGTGAAGGTGTTTCCTACACCGGAACTCGGGGTTAACAAAAAAATATAAAGCCACGGTAGTGGTGTAAGAGGGGGTGCCCATGCAAAGAGAACATCAATTGAACCTTAATTTAATACCGAACTGAAATCTGTTTAGCGAACGCGTTATGGAAAAGATAGAATTTTAATTAGGAAAATTTTCAGATATCGTGTTAAATAATTGTTTCTGATTAAAGATATATTTTTTATGGAGAATTTTATGGGCGATTTTACTGATAAAGTTGTAGTAATTACTGGTGGAAACAGCGGCATAGGAGAAGCTATTGCTAGAAAATTTAATGATGAAGGAGCAAAAATTGTCATTTTTGGTCGTGACAAACACAAATTAGATTCCCTCTGTAAGCAATTCCAGTCAGCAATTAGTGTATCTGGAGATGTTCGTAAAGTTGCTGATATCGAAAAAATATTCCTAGAAACAGAAAAAGCATTTGGTAAAGTAGATATTCTTATTGCTTGTGCCGGTATAGCAACTAGAAAAATTGTCGATGAAGTTGACGAGAAGCTATTTGACGAAATGGTCGATACAAATTACAAAGGAGTATTTTTTACAATTCAACGTTCTATTCCAAGTCTGAAGACCGGATCATCAATAGTTTTAATATCTTCTTCTGCTTGTCATAAAGGTTGGCGCAATCATAGTGTTTATTCTTCGACAAAAGCTGCTGTAAGTATGTTAGCGCGTAATTTTGCAGCTGATCTAATTGAGCGGGGGGTTCGCGTCAATGCCATATCTCCAGGATTTACAGATACGCCGATTTTTGATTCAACAAAGAGTAATGCCCCTCATCAAATTACTGAGTATCTTAAAAGTATTCCTGTAAAACGTTTTGCTGAACCTTCGGAAATTGCTGATGCAGTTTTATTTCTTGCATCTCCTAAAGCTTCATATATTGTTGGAGTGGACTTAGTCGTCGATGGTGGTGCAAGTTCAATACATCCCTTGTAAATAACGACATAAAGTACAGATGACGGGTAACCGTCATCTGTAAAAAGAAGCACACAATAAAATTAAATAATTACACCATAGTGCATTTTTTTAATATCATAGCCGAGGTCTTTAAAGTTTTTATCATTGGCTAAAATTTCATTGATCAGTGGTTGATAAATATTCTTGTAGGGATTACTTACCAGCGAAGGTGCTTTAAAGTCCGTTAGGATATGGGCAACTTCCAGTTGCTGGATTGCATTAGCTTTATTAGTCCCTCCAAATTTACCTTTAGCATGATTTTCAGGTGCAAGGGATCCAAAATTTAGGTTTGTCCCCCATTTACCTTGAGTCGAATGGATCGCCCAATGGAAGAATGTGCTGACAAAAAGTGTATACCTGCAGAATTGTTTTAATCTGTCTATATCACCTTGTGAAGGACCAGATATTGATTTTATTAATGGACGAAGAGCGCGTAATTCTCCATCTACTAGCACACGTCCCGGAGTTGTAGAATCGTCAATTTCCGAACGATCATTCCATTGGATGTTTTCACCCGGAAATTGTTCTTCATATTGGTGGAAAGGCAGGCTACATTTCGTTAGATTTTCTGACATGTAAAACAGTTCAGGCCACGTTTGTGGATCTGTAATTTTAACCATATTTTCATCGAAGAATTTATCGACGACTTTTGTCACGATATCCCAATACAGTTTTTGTGCTTTAGCGAAGCGGTGTGTAGAAACGACCGGTTCTCGTGGTTTAAATGTGGCGTAATCAAAGGCTCCTAATGTGTCTTCAAGAACAGTGTCAACACCATCGGATGTTAGTCCCGAGACGTTTAGAATTCCGTTTTCACCAAATATAAATCCGGCTCCAAGACGATTGATCTCAGAGACGCCATCGAGGTGCTGCAATAAAAGATTTTTAATCACGTGATCCTGAATATGACGGAAAAAGGATAGAGCTATCTGTCCTGTCATGAGGTGACCGATACCCAGATGATGCACAGCTTCACCTTTTACTAACGCCATCGAATTAAAAATGTAAAGAGCAGTACTAAACCCTTTATCATTTGGTTTAAAGATCTTTTGTGCTTCATTTGGAAATTGAGTCATGACCTCTTTAACACTTAATTCATCTCCATTTTTGATTAAAGTAATTGATGTGTTTGGTAGATCTGGAGGCGATTCTTTATTATATCTATCCCAATTAATTACATTGACAAGTTCATTGGGATTTTCACCGTTACGGAAGTATCCTGGGTAGAGTCCATTTAAAAGTAGCTCTATAGTTGTATTTGGGGTTACTTTCAATTCGGGATTATCGCTACCAAAAAGCCACTGGACGGAACCTGTTCCTAGAAAGAAGACATTTGAAGCGACTTCTTTAATTTTTTTGCCAATTGCGGTGGCAACTAAGTTCAATTGATAACCTAAAGTAACTTGTTGTGGTCTCTCAGATGAATTTTCCGGTTGACTGAGTGCCGGAAATTTGCCTTGAGACTCGTAAAAGTCACAGGTGACAAGACCGAGGTCTTTTGCGAGTTCTTGTATGCGAATATGTACAGGGATGATATTGACAATACGTTCTGGAGGTTTTTTTCTTTCACTCGGGATTGTTTGCTCAATGATTCTTAGGATATAGGATTGAGGTTTTGTCTTCTTCAGATCGGAATGAGTGACATTATAATTAAATTCAAAACGCCCTGTTGGATCGGATACGCCTTTGGCAAGCGGGCGGTCCTTAAACCAGCCCGGAATGCAAAAATCTAGTTTTTGATCAATCAAAGGATCGCCGTTTGCGTGCACCAATCGCCCGGAAACAGTTCTTTTTAAAGTTTCATCAACAGTTTTTTTTGAATGAGAACATATAGAATTAAGGAGATTACTCTTTTGAGCCGTACAAACATTTGTCATAACGTTTCCTTTTGTAGAGTTGTTAAAAAACTCAACTTTATTTCTAAAGACTTATAGCCATTTTTGCAATAATTACTTGTCATTTATTGATGTTTGTATTTCTAGGTGTTTTACACACAAATACATATAATTATTGTTAGATTAATAAGATTAGATAAATGGTGTTTGTAGAAATTCGAAAAGATGAGATTTCAAGTGTTGCAATTACCGTGAATTAAGTTGCGATTGATGTCGGCAATAGATGAGACTCCAAGATGCGTCATCACTATTTTTAGCTCGTTTTTTAAAATCGTTAAGATCTCACTTACACCATCTTCACCGTTGGCTGATAGCCCACAAACCCAAGGCTTTCCAATCATACATGCATCTGCACCAACAGCTAAAGCCTTGAATAGATCAAGTCCACTTGTGATTCCGCCATCTATTAACACTTTCATTTGTCCTTTTACGGCATCACAGATTGCAGGCAACGCCGCAATTGTCGATAAAGTGCCATCGAGATGCCTCCCTCCATGATTTGAGACAACGATACCATCGGCTCCCGTTTTTTGTGCTAAAATCGCATCTTCTGGATCTAAAATTCCTTTGATAAGAATTTTGCCTTTCCAATGAGCACGTACCCATTCAAAATCATTCCACGAGATACTTTTAACGTGCTGATCTCTCATCCATTGGCGCATGCTTGACAGATCTTTTAAGGGCGGTGCAGAGCGTGGCATGTTGCCGATGGAAAGGGGAGTCCCTCGTAAACGAACATCAATCCACCAATTGAGATGTATGAGAGTATCTAAGAAATTCACTATTTGAGAACTCTTTCGACTGCGTTGATCGCGATAGCGTGCTCCGGCAGCAGGAAGATCTACGGTCATTAGCAAGATAGGACAATGAGCAGCTTCAATTCTTTGCAGAAGTTCGAGGGAATATTCTTGATCTTTGAACATATAAAATTGAAACCAGAAGGGCTCAGGAGTGTTTTGAGCGATTTCTTCAATAGAACAGATACTTACTCCTGAAAGACTAAAAGGGATTTTGGCTTTTGCTGCAGCTTTTGCTGCCTGAACTTCACCTCTTCGAGCATAAATCCCGGCAAATCCCACAGGAGATAAGATCAACGGGAAATCCAGGTTTTGTCCAAGAATATTTGTGTTTGTATTCACGTTTGAGACATTATGTAAAACACGTTTTTTAAGTTGTATTCCTTGAAAATCTTCCCGGTTTTTCCTACTTGTAACTTCATCGAATGCTCCGCCATCGAGATATTCAAAAAGATGTCGTGGTAAACGTTTTTTTGCCATCAAGCGATAATCAGAAACAGATGCTAATGGAAATTTAGACAGAGATTGATCAAAAAATTTCATCTTAAAATGGTGCCTCCAAAAAGGATTTTTTTTATCGTATGCAACTCTGGTAATTTTTTCATTAGAAAAATGATAAGGAAAAGGCCTAGACTACCTTGACAACTTGGACAAAAACTATTTCTGTATATATATATTTTTAATCTGCAATTATTATATAGTTGTTGATTTTATTTAATAATTTTGTATAATTTTACGTTTTTTGTATTTAACATTTAACTCGGAGTATTATTTATGAATGGTATTGCGCCTTATAACCCGTATAGCCCCTCAGCTTTAATTTTTTCTGCTGTTGGATTGGCACTCATGACCGGAGTTACAGCTGCAGTTAAGCGGTATGCAACTTCTAATGATTGTGAACTAGCTAAAAAAAACTGCGAATATGCTAAAACTTTGGCTACAATGGAATGGCCGGCTGGAATTAATTTTATTCATGTAGTCCCACAAGAGCATACAATTTCAGGAGCTGAAGCTGCTGCAAAGGCAGATGATGAAGGTGTTGAATATTATTGCAATTTAGCTAAAGAAATATGTAAAGAAGCTAAAAAGCACTTCGAAAGTTGAAAAATTGAGGGTTTGATACTTGGGTAATATACCAAGTGTCGAACCTCTCAAAACCAAATTTCCAATGTGTTTCGGTATACCGAACATAACTCAAAAATTGGTTGTTGACTGCGTCGGCTTTGCGTCAAAATTTTTGTCTTCACTCGTGCCTTGCCAAAGGCAATGGTCACTCGCTCCAGACGAAAAATTTTGAGCAGCCTCCTTGTCGAAAAGCCAATTTTTGAATCACGTTCGGTATATACAAAAAATATAACAAAAGTATTATTTTTCATTGATGTTTAATGACCTTATATTTAACCTACCTTCTTATTTCGAGAAATATATCAAAAACACTAAAATAATAGGTTGATATGAGTGTAAACGCCTTTCTGAATCATGCGCAACTCGCTTTTGCTTGGGATGTTAGCCAAGCGGCAGTAATTAAAGCGAATTATAAAAAAAATAATTGTGAAAAAGCCGGTGATGCTGTTTTAGTCCCTCTTAAAACAATACCCACGACGGCTTTTGGTCTTGCTCAGAGGGTTTATCATTGGACAGACAAACAGCTTCATGATCCCAAAGTATTGACTGTCGGTTTAACGGCAACAGCAATGACGGCAGTGACTTTTGCATTCTACCCCGAAAGATCTTACAATGCTACTTTAAGGTTGTGTGAAGGCGCAAAAGATGTTGCAATGACAATTGCTACATTTGTTTCTGAGCATATCCTCGAAAAGATTCCGGAAGGAACGTTCAAGTTTATAGCTTATTGCACGACTGAAGTCGGTATTTTAAGCTTTGGTGTACGAACATTTGGTCGTTTTACTAACCAGGCTCTTATGGATGCTTTTTATGCTAAAAATCTAGAACAAAAAAATGCCGATCGGCCTTTGTGATTTAAGGAAGTCAATATGTCAAATATAGTGAGAAGTGGATTCAAAGATCATTTAGCTTTTGCTTTGGCTGTAGATTTTTGCTATAGCAAAACAAAAGAACCCTGCAAATATTCAAAAAATCGTTTTGAAACTATTGGTAACCTATTACAAAGTCCAATTGGAAAAGCTGTTGATCTGACAATTAAAGAAATGAACAATCCTGTTGCTATTGTAGGGGCCTCATTGATTACAGCTACGGCTGTGACGGTGATGTTCTATCCAGATCAATTTTTCTATGTCTTCCCCCTAGTGCGTCATATCGAGCCATGGATGATAAAAAGCGCAATGTATGCTGTGGTCCAAACGTCTATTTTGGGTGTGGGAGTAAGAGCATATGGGCATTTTACAAACAGAACTATTTATGAGAATTGGCTAAGGGGCAAAATTGATCCTGTGCAAGTAGGAAACAAACAAATAAGTTAATAGCGGCTAGTGCAAACAGCACCAATAGATGATGAAAAAGCATCAGATCATATGCTAACAATCACGTTCGGTATATATACCGAACATAACTCAAAAATTGGTTGTTGACTTCGTCGGCTTTGCGTCAAAATTTTTGTCTTTACTCGTGCCTTGCCAAAGGCAATGGTCACTCGCTCCGGACGAAAAATTTTGAGCAGCCTCCTTGTCAAAAAGCCAATTTTTGAATCACGTTCGGTATAAGAACTCGAATTCAAAGGAGCATTATGAGAAAATATTTATCTAAAAAAATTATTGGACTGCTTTATTTTGTCTTGATGCTGACCTTGAATGGTGCTGTATTTGCCGATGTAGCAGGCTCATTAATTCCATTTTATATTTATCCAACTCCTATAGCAATTCAACCCTTGTTGGATGCAAAGCAGCAACATCCAAATATCCCAATGCGAGTTATTCTCGATCCGGATTCCGGTCCGGGAACGACGCAAGATCCGGTGTATGTTGAAGCAATTAAAGCGATGCAGTTGGCTGGAATTCAAGTTGTAGGGTATGTCAACACAGATTATAACAAAAGACCAATAAAAGAGGTTATTTCAGATATTACAGAATGGCAGACTCTATATCAACCTGACGGCATTTTTTTGGATAGGATGGGAACGGATTTAGATTATTATGTAAGTTTGACAAAATATATTAAATCCTCAGGCATGCAATTTTCGATAGGGAATGCCCAAGAAAATGTGTATACAAGCTATACTAAAGCTGTCGATACAGTGGTGATCGCTAACGGCAGTACACTTCCAAATTTAGCAAACTATTCAAATTGGCAACAAGCCTATCTTCCTAAATCTTCTGCAGCAATGTTTATCAATAGTATCAAGTCGTTCCCTACCGGATTTATTTATGAAGCAAAAAAATTTGTCGGGTGGATCTACGTTACTGATGTTAGTGGAGAGCAGCCTTGGTGTTCGCTTCCTTCGTATTTATCTCTTGTGATGTCCGCATTAGATACCGTTAATACGGGTACAATATTTCCCTTTTATATATATCCCACTCAAGAAGCCATCCAGCCCCTTATAGACACTGCAAATCAATATCCAAATGTACCAATATGGGTGCTTCTAAATCCGGCAACAGGACCCGGCAAAACGATCGATCCAAATTATGTGAATGCGGTGACTCAATTAAGGGCTGCAGGGATAAATATATTAGGATATGTGAATACAAATTATGGCAAGCGCCCGATTAATAATGTGGAAAGCGATATTAAGAAGTGGATTAATTTCTATAAACCTGATGGTATTTTCCTTGATCTCATGGCTGTAGATCATCCTTATTATAGCAGCATCACAGCATTTGCAAAAAAACGAGGAATTCAAATGGTGGAAGGAAATCCTGGCATTAATATCAATTCAAGCGCCGGAAATGATGTAGATATCGTGAATATTTTTGAAAATGATTTTTTACCCACTCCTCTTACTCAGTTCAAAAACTGGAACAATAAACATCCTGCATCAAACCTTTCTTTAATTTGCTATAATATTTCACCTCTTCCAACAACATTTATTTCTCAAGCAGTGTTATTTTTTGGGTGGATTTTTATAACAGATGATAATATGCCTGATCCTTACAATACATATCCGAGTTATTTCAATAGCTTTATTCAACAATTAAGCGAGTTGTAGAGGCTTTGCAATTATACCGAACGTGATTCATAATGCCAATTTGTGAGTCACGTTCGGTATACCTCTATCGTCCTCTTCTTACGAAAAAAGTCTATTCTTATTTGATTTTAACTAGCGGTTAAAATATACGTACGTGTTCGCGGTTCAACATAAAGTGACCGTGAATTCATGCTAACAAACAACTAGAGGCAACAGAATGAAGAAAAAATCAATTGCTAACATTATATATTCGGTTATTGTTTTGGCATCAGGGGTTTCACATAGTCATGTAACGGCTTTAAATTATGAAGTGAGTCCTTTAACAACGATTGTGGTAGAAGATAGTACCCCATTAGGATATATTTACAAACAATTTGATATAGGAGATACAAGCTACAATCCTTCCGATTTTATAACTGATGGCTATACGATTCCAACCGACTATGTGCCATTTAATATTCGTGTACTTAATCAATTACAGTTTGTGACATTTGCACAACAATTACCCCCGGATAATACCGATGATGAAGCAGGGCTTGGCAATGGATACGTAGCTGCTTTTACATTATCAGGTTTTTTTCTAGCCGAACTTATTTCACAGGGTAATTTAAATTCGCCATGGGGACTAGAATGGGCGCCAAGCAATTTTGGGGAATTTAGTGGAGCACTGCTCATTGGAAATTATGGTGATGGTAAGATCAATGCCTATGATATGATGACAGGGACATTTCTTGGCACGCTTACCGATGCAAACAACGATCCTATCGTGATTGATGGTCTATGGTCTCTATATTTCGATTCTAATGGCATACTCAATTTTACATCAATGCCTACCGGTGCATCAGATGGACTCACAGGAACAATAATCCCACTTCCATAAAGTGATCGATAGACCCCAATTCATCCAAAAAGTATTGTTATTCAGTTCATCTACAATTATTTGATACTGGCTTGTAAGCCACTTGTACTCAGGATAACTATCAAGAGGATAAAACGGTTGATTTTTGTCTTTTGTTCCGATAATATTCATGTTTTTTATATATATCAACAAGGCGCAATTATGCAAAAGACATTAAATAAATACTTTGTGTTCATTCTTTTTACATCTATTTCCATGGGAATTTTTGCAGACCAGCCACCAGTGCAGCCTGCACATAAACCACCAATTCTTACGACCACGGCGATCATTGAGATTTATGAAGGCGGAAAATTTCAAGGAATCGTATTAATTGAGCGTGGAAAAGCTCCCTTTGGAAAAGCGATTCCTGGTGGAAAAGTCGAGTATGGTGAAACTGTTGAAAATGCTGTAAGACGAGAGATGATGGAAGAGGTCAATCTAGACCTTAAAGAGCTAAGACAATTTCATGTTTATTCAGATCCTTCAAGAGATTTTCGACATCATTCAGTTGAAGTCACCCACGTTGCAAAAGCATATCAAGGGCCAACAGCCGGTGATGATGCAGCGAAAGCTTTTATTGTAAAACTGGAAGATATACCGTGGAATGAACTCGCCTTTGACCATGCACAGGTCCTAAAGGATTATTTAGAGTGGAGAAAATGGAATTCCTCGGTATCAATGTATAAGCCATAGTGATGATATCGTCAGTCACTATTTCTGACCGCGCACAAAGTTTTCAAGGGCAATGCTCGGGCAAATATGTCTGTCGATATAATCTAAGAGATTAGTGACAACCTTCCGGATTTGATCCTCATTTCTTTTATCTAAACAACGTCCATTTTCATCGAAGGCTTGTTGCACTAGGGCGATCGATGTTGTTGATGGGATGACAATAGCACCGATATGGGAACAAATGCTTCGCAATTGTTCGAGCGATTTAATGGCGCCGATAGAACCGGCAGCAACACCAAGTAATGAGATCGGTTTTGTCGCGAGAGCAGAAGGAAAACCAAGATTGTCAATAATTAATTTCATGACGCTTGAAATGCCACCATGGTATTCTGGAGAAGCTAAGATAATCCCTGTCGCCTCCTTGACCTTTTCTTTTAGCATTTCATCGGATGAATTTTTAATTGATATTCCGGGAAGAGCGAGCGTCAATGTTGCTGCATCGATGATTTCAAACGTGATGGAAGGTTGTTTTTTTAATTCATCTTCAAGAACACGTACTGCCTTCATTGTAAAATTATTTGGTCTGACGCTGCCAGTGATGACAACGATATGTTTTTTATTTTTGTTCATGTTATCCTCGTTTTTACAGAAAACAATTTATTTTTTTATCTTAATCGACACTTCAAAATAATGGAATAGATTTTATGCTTATAAATACTCTTATTGCCTTAAATTTAATGCTAGCTCCAACTGAAATATCATTGGAGGATATTCAGCACTTTGAGCAGACGACCTCAGAGGTGACACGTATTTATTTAATTCGTCATGGTGAAAGTACAATTAATCAGCTTTCTTCAACGGGGATTAAGTTGACTTCCGGTAAAAGTCATGCCATCCCATTAACAGAAAATGGAAAAAAACAAGCTACTGAAGTGGCAATAAAACTAATTGGTAAATTCCCCGAAGATGGACAATATATCATATTATCTTCTACAGCATTGCGTGCGCAAGAAACAGCCGATCGCATTTTTGATGTGCTGAAGAACCATTATTTTATTGAGCGGAAAGAAAGCATTGAAAACCTGTGTGAATTGGGACATGGAAGTTGGGAAGGAAAACCAAAAGATAAACTATTTGACGATGCGGCGAAATTTTGGGAAAATTTATCAGCAAAAGATAAATTTGTCTCCCCAAAATTTACAACAAGTGAAAGCCCCAAGGATGTTGCTGATAGAATGCTCAGCGGAATTAAACAAATCATTGAGGACAATCCAAATAAAACAATTCTGCTTACCACGCATTATTTTGCCATGAATTCCTTAGTGCTCCAATTAAGTGGTCATGTAGATGATCTTTCCGAAGTACCGTCCACACAATTGCCGTCTCTAGACATTGGTAATTGCGATTTATTGTTAATTGAGTTACCAATAGGAAATACTATTGAACAAGCAAAAATTCAAGCACACATAAAGTCTGAGGAAAAATGAAAAAAAATATAGGAACCAACGATAGGCTAGTTCGTCTTGCCATCGGGATAGTATTACTTGCACTTGCCTACTGGTTTGACAGTTGGTTGTTGTTGCTTTTCTCACTATTTACTTTTTATGAGGCATTGGCAGGGTGGTGTGCATTTTATCAAATCGTAGGAAAAAACACATGCTCAGTAAAACCCAAAAACACCCCATAAATTTATGGGATACATATTTTTTGGTTTTACTCTAACGTTAAAAAATACGTCAAGAGGCATGAAGTTGATTCAATCCATCCAAAATAAGTTGGATTTCATCGCCAATTTGTTTTGCTGACCAATATTTTGTTTGTAGATGAGTGCGAGCTCTGATTCTTATTGTTTCATCCGGATTATAAAGATCCTCTTGTATTAATGGATGTGCTTTGAGATATTCATAAAGATCAGCACATTGCTTTATGATGGTGCTGACAAGCTTTATTGCATGGATTGTTAGAAATAAGTCCTCTAGACAGAGTGCTATCTGCAATTGTGTTGCACTATTATCTTTTGAGGAGGCTAGATATTTGCTTAAATACTCTAAAATTTCTTGTAAGCTGACCCAGATTCCGGGTCTTTTAATAGTTGAATTTCTGGGGCATTGATTTGCTAAATTACCAAAGTGTAAAATCAAATTATTTTCTAATGTTGTAACGTCAAATTTTCTGTTCTTTAAATATTTCAGGTTTGAATTTGTAAGCGGTAATTTATCATCGATACAAGCTAAGAAGTCAGGAATAAATATGTTGCCGATCGTAATTGCAAGGCCGTAACAATCAGTACTCGGTAGTATGATACCATTATAACGACACCAGTCCCAATAGTTGTTCTCGTGATTAGATTTATCTAGCTTGATTCCCAAAGGTTGTACTAAATCAAAGTCATTCAGTTTCACATCAAGTACACCATTTTCATCGTCTACCAGCACGTTTTCTGCTTTTAAATCACAATGGACATAACCTTTATCGTGAAGTTCTTGTGCTGTGTATGCCTTTTTTTTGATGAATTTAAGCTGTTGTGCATGTGGAATATGTAAATTTTTTCGAGTCGATGGAGAAACAATGGGAGGAGTAGCTTCAATAGCTTGAAATAAATCTCCGAGGTATTTTCTTTGAGTAAATTCAAATTTTGTGATTTCTTTACCATTATAATCCGGTAATCGATATGTAGGGGGTTCCGTAAATAATTTCTTTGCTCGATCGCCAAATTTTTCAAAAATTTCATAATGCATTTTTATGCAGTTTTTTATTGTTTTCTTCACAAATTTATTATCTTCAAGGCTGATATACATTTTAGGGTATTGTATTGTGATGGGATGATATTCAACTGGTCGATATAAAAATTTCTTTTGTGAAAAAACCCTAAATTTATGGGCATTAAAGATATTCTTGTAGGAGCCGGATTGAATGTAATCCGTTGTAAAAATGGATACATCGATATATGTTTCATCTTTAGATCTCTCTATCCAACAATTGAAAGGCAAATCGAATTTTTGGAGACTTGATGTTTCGTTAATATCACGAAAGATTAGATCATTTTTTTGGGGAATTCCAGAGTATGCCAAACTTTTTCCTTTACTAGCCTCGCCATTCAATGAAAGTTCATTGATCGCTCTGCATAAAATTTTAGTGATACGATCGATGTTATGTGGGTCGCATTCTTTTGACGATAATTTTTCGGTGAGAATGGATTTGATTTGAGATGAGATCACTGTATTATTGTGAACTAAATTGCGAATTAGAGACCAACGATCAACGTTTGGCTTGGGGAAATCAGGCGACAAAGAATCGGTCAGTACAAGTTCTTGATTTGCCGGTGAGAAAGAATTATCGGGGTTTCTTGTTAACCGAAGAGTGCCTAGTCGTATATCATCATCTCCCTGGCTGAATTGAGGATGTGGTG